>Ga0307517_10005995_pt1 | contig 18125 bp, 25 predicted proteins | sample 23_EM_MG_FD_194515 | JGI IMG/M metagenome (GOLD analysis project Ga0307517, IMG submission 194515) | Populus trichocarpa ectomycorrhiza microbial communities from riparian zone in the Pacific Northwest, United States - 23_EM | ecosystem: Host-associated > Plants > Roots > Unclassified | place... | reverse complement strand
ATTTGTCATCGCTGACGACTCGAACTCAACAGGCCTTCTGCCAAGAGGCCGTAATCTGGAAACGCCTGAGGCATTTAAACATCTTGCCCCTTCTAGGCGTCACTATCTCCCCCCTCCAACTGATTTCAGATTGGATGCCTGGCGGGGACCTGTCGGAATACATCAAAACTCACCCTGATGCAGACCGCCTTGGACTCGTGAGTAGCCCTCCTGTCGCGTTTGTCCCGCGCTTACTCCCGTCGCCAGCTATCCGACGTCGCTAAGGGTCTCAAATACCTCCACTCCTGCAATGTGGTTCATGGGGACCTCAAAGGAGTGCGTGGTTTTTATCGATCTCGCTTCACCATCGTGTTGATGTTCTGCTAGCCAAATGTCCTCGTGGATAATTCCGGTCGCGCACGCATCGCCGATTTCGGTCTCGCCACGGTTGCTCAAAACCTGGATTCCATGCGGACCACCTCGCGTCAGCACGGTCATAGCGCGCGGTGGGCTGCACCAGAGATCCTGAAAGAGCAGGGTGCACACAGCAAGAAAGCTGATATTTTTGCCTTTGCTATGGTCATGATCGAGGTTGGGTGCTCCACTGGGTGCAGAATTTCAACTTACTTCCATTTTGCATCGATGCAGGTGTTCACCGGTGCGGTTCCGTTCAGTAACCGTTCATCTTTTATGGCCATATTCGCCATAATGCAAGGCGAGCGCCCGCCGCGGCCGACACACCCAGCCTTCACAGAAGAGTTGTGGACGTTGATGCAAGATTGCTGGGTTCCCGAACCTCACCTGCGCCCAGAAGTTTCGGAAGCCTTGCAGGTTCTCCTTACCCCGTTAGTTTCTCATTCGTGGTGGCGATCGCGTATCCATTCGGTTGACTGTGTTATCGTCACTCAGTCCTCTTGCCTTGGAACGGCTCCGTTGCCTCGACAGATCTTCGCCTGAGTTCCAGGACCAACTCAACACCGTGCTGTGTGGGAAGGAGTATCAACAGTGCACACCGAACCTTCAAGGCAGTGATTTGGTGTGGTTGGTTGAATATTTGGACGAGGTCCGTCGCCGTGTTGCCCTTCCCACTCTCTGCTCAAACCAGGATAGGCGCTCGATGATCTCGATCCCTCCTGTGACGCTTCTCGGAAGTGTCTACACGAACTCAGAAGGATATGTGGCACTAGGATGATACTCCCGCCATCATATACGCTCTCGTCGGACCTTCTCGAAGTACATCCCAACCCATTCGGCTCAGGGAGTGGCGGTGATGTGCACCACGGGACTCTCAGTGGTTCAAAAGTTTGTGTTAAACGTATCCGGGCATATACTCAAGACGAGTCACAGAATTGTGCTCAAGTGCGTCCTGAATGCCGTCACTCTCCCTGTTTGTCGTCATTGACAAAATTCACAGTTCCTCTGCCGAGAGGCTGTGATCTGGAAACGCCTGAGGCACTTAAACATCTTGCCCCTCCTAGGTGTCACTATTACTCCCCCGCAGCTGATTTCAGATTGGATGACCGGTGGGGATCTCTTGGAGTACATAAAAACCCACCCCGATGCAGACAGACTTGGACTTGTGAGTGCCCCTCCTGTCACGTTTGTTCCACGCTCATTCGCATTCCTAGCTTTCTGATATTGCTAAGGGCCTTTGTTACCTCCACTCCTGCAATGTGGTTCACGGGGACCTCAAGGGAGTATGTGACCGTTCTCGATATTATTCTACTACCGTATTGACACTCGACCAGCCTAATATCCTTGTGGATGATTCCGGTCATGCACGCATCGCCGATTTCGGCCTCGCTATGGTTACTCAAAACTTGGATTCCACGCGGGCCACCCCGTGTCAGCACGGTCATAGCGCGCGGTGGGCTGCACCGGAGATCTTAAGCGAGCAGGGAACACACAGCAGGAAAGCTGATGTTTTCGCCTTTGCCATGGTCATGATCGAGGTTGGATGCTCTACTGGGTGCAGAATTTCAGCTTACTCCCATTTTATATTGACGCAGGTGTTCACTGGTACGGTTCCGTTCAGTAGTCGTTCATCTTTCATGGCAATATTTGCCATAATGCAAGGCGACCGCCCGCCGCGGCCGACGCATCCGGCCTTCACAGATGAGTTGTGGGCATTGATGCAAAACTGTTGGGCTCCTGAACCTCAGTTGCGCCCAGAAGTTTCTGAAGCCTTGCAAATTCTCCTTACCCCGTAAGCTCACCATTCATAGTGACGGTCGCGTCTCCGTTGGCTTGACAGTATTATCGTCACCCAGCCCCCTTACCCTGGAACGACTCTATCACCTCAACACGTCTTCACCCGACTTTCACGATCAACTCCGCAGCATACTTTGCGGGCAGGCATATGCGCAGTGTGTACTAAACCTTCAACGCGATGATTTGGCGAGGTTGGTCGAATATTTCGACAAGGTTCGTTGTTATGTCTCCTTTCCTACTCTCCACTCAAACCGGATATAGACTCTCGATGATCTCGATCCTTCCTGCGCCGCTTCTCGCAAGTGTCTATATGAACTCAGAAGTATATGCGGCACTAGGATGATACTCCCACCATCGTATACACTCTCGTCGGATCTTCTCGAAATCCATCCAAACCCATTCGGCTCAGGGAGTGGCGGAGATGTGTACCATGGGACTCTCGGTGGTTCAAAAATTCGCATCAAACGTGTTCGGGGATATACTCAAGACGAGCTACAGGATTGTGCTAAAGTGTGTTCTGAACGTTGTCGCTCCCCCCGCTCGCCATCACTGATGAAATCCACAGATCTTCTGTCAAGAGGCGGTAATCTGGAAGCACCTTACCCACCCTAACATCCTACCCCTCCTTGGTGTCACCATCACTCCCCCCCAGCTGATTTCGGATTGGATGTCTGGCGGGGACCTGTCGGGATACATCAAGGAATACCCCAATGCAAATCGACTTAGACTTGTGTGTCTCTCTTCCATCGTGTGTATCCCGCGCTCACTCCCATTTCCAGTCATCCGACATTGCTGCGGGCCTCGAGTACCTCCACTCCCGCGACGTGATTCATAGAGATCTGAAAGGGGTACATGATTCCGATTATCCTTTTGCTACCGTATTAACCCTCAGTTAGCAAAACGTTCTTGTGGACGACTCCGGTCATGCACGTATCGCTGATTTCGGCCTCGCCACTGTCGCTCAAACCATGGATTCTATTCGGAGCACCTCCCACCATGACTGCTCCTCGCGATGGACCGCGCCAGAGATCTTGAACGGAGGGCCACACAATAAACAAACGGACATTTTCTCTTTTGCGATGATCATGATCGAAGTACGTCACGGACGATATACTGCGTGCCGAGGTTTGGCTCACTGTCATTTCGTATCAATACAGATATTCACTGGCACGATTCCGTTCAATAATTATGTGACTATTGCGGCTATGCTGGCCGTAGCTAAAGGCGAGCGCCCGCCACGGCCAGTGCATCCGACTTTCACAGATACTTTATGGACGTTGACGCAACGGTGCTGGGATCACACCCCTCACTTGCGCCCGGAAATTTCAGAAGCCTTGGAAGTACTCCTTATCCCGTCAGTTCCTCTTCACCCCAACGGCCATACCTTCGTTAGTTTGACGCTTTCTCGTGTACAGCGACGATCCAGCCTGGAAGCGGTTGATCGGAGATACCCTTTCCACACACGAGCGCATCTCTCTTATCGTCACAATCTTCTCGGATCATGATCAGGTTGAGTCTGTTGGCCAACTATCCGGGGACGACGCCCAGACCTTTGCCGATATAATATGCGGGGTAAGCACGACTTTCGCGTTCGAAGGACGGGTTGATTGACTTTTGCTCACACATCAATCTTCCGTCGATCAGGCACTTGATAGCCTCGAACCGGAGATCCGCAGAAAGTGTTTGCGTTGTTTATACAAGATTTGTGGCCACCAAGCCCTGGTCCCGCAGTTGCTGGAAATCCCGCTTTGTTACGACCCTAGCGGGTACCCATTATACCAAGGCGCATTTTCGGACATGTGGAAGGGTCAGCATAATGGTATGGGAATCGCAGCCAAGGTTTTGAGGGTGTACTCGAGCAGTGACCTTGAGCGGACCAGAAAAGTGGGTTTCTAGCGGCGCTTTCTACTTGCCACGCGTATTTACCACTGACCGTGTTCTGTAGAGTTTCTGCAAGGAGGTTGTGGCGTGGAGGGCCCTCCGCCATCCGAACGTACTGCCACTTTTAGGCGTGACAATGGCCGAGAATTTGATGGCGATGGTGTCGGAGTGGATGGCGAAAGGTAACATTAACGATTTTTTGAACACAAACGCCAATGCGGATCGATTGGGACTTGTATGTTTTTCGTTCCAAGTCCTTATCTTTGCTTGTTATTAATGGTCGTCACACGTTTACCGTAGTTGAGAGACGCCACTACGGGCTTGATCTATATGCACGACCAGGGGATAATCCACGGAAATCTCAAAGGGGTGCGTATTCAAACCCGCAGTTACCCTCTCGCACCATAGCTTACCGGATCCTAAGACCAATATCCTGATAAACAACGACGGCCGTGCCTGTGTAGCAGACTTTGGTCTTCTTAGGGTAATCTCGGATGACTTAACCCTTACGACCACGGCCGTGGGGCCTAACACAGCCCAATGGACGAGCCCAGAACTCCTCGTCCCACAGATGTTCGGATTGAAGGAGAGTCATTCGAGCAAGGAATCGGATTGCTATGCTCTAGGGATGACGATATACGAAGTTCTCAGTGGGCAGAAGCCGTTTTCGGAGTATTCGCTGCTCGCTGTTGCTTCGAAGGTCCTGGAGGGTGAACGTCCTACGAGACCTCAGGGAGCAGGAGGGGTGTGGTTCACGGATGACATATGGGCGATACTGGAACGTTGTTGGAAGCCTTACCCCAGTGACCGGGTTATTCCAAGAGCCGTGCTTCTGTGCCTTGAAGGAAGCCCACCCACATCCAGGCCATCCTCTGATGTGGGCGGGCTAGGAGGTGGAGCGACAAACACCGATGGATAGTTGGACGGCACGGCGAGTAATTCTTGTATATTTCCTCCATCTAGTCCCAGGTTCAACAAGTTGTGGGTACTGAGACAAAGTTTGTCATCGGGAGAGATATTACTATTTCTTGGCGCATTCCAGCACAGTCGAGTATTGAAGAGAGAGACGTGTGATCATAACATAACCATCATGACACTCTCACCCTTTTCGTCGGGGTCAAACGAGTGCAGACAAATACTAATGGTCGGAGAATTAAGGAATAATAGTCACCAAGACCTTGGACGTAGAAGTCCCCGTGGGAGTTACCGTTTATTTCGGCGCACACGCTTTGGTTTGACGTGCTTCGTTCGCCGGCAAGGAGTCGCGTTTCCCATTGTCTATGTTACACATCGTTACTTATAGTTCTTGTAGTTAATTTGTCTGAGACGCCGCTCGGGTATTTAATATAGTCCTATCCATCGTACAGTGGATTGGTTTATCTGAGACGTTGCTCAGCTTCCTATGCCTAGACCACCGATCCGAGATCTGCAACAACAAAGGTGAACCACTACATTCCGTTGGACGACCGCCGAGCTTCGTGGGGGCTCCTGACGACGTTCAGATCTCTTCTTCCTTTCCGATAACCCCCCGGCGCAACCTCGGACGTTGGAAAAGTTGACTCTGTCATCGGAGGCTTTTGGGTTGCTGGGCGGTCGAGTCCGAGACTCTTGATCGTTTCGGAAGTCAAGGGGACCCAACGGGAGGAAACAGCCTCAAAGAGAGAGAGGGCATCCACGACGCGTGGTCGAACGCTCGAGTCCCTATCCCAGCACTTTTCCGCCAATATCCAGACGTCATCCGAGAGACCTAGAATCTCCCGGTTCGGGGGCCGCGAGGGTCGCTTGCCAGAAACGACCAGCCAAGGCAAAATGTAGCGGTTTGCGCGAGGGAACGGGTGTTCGTGTGCAAAAACCTGCAGGAGCGATCCTTTAGAATTGGTTCACCAGAAAATTTAATTGGATCCAACCTCATAGATGACCATCCCGAGCGCGTATATGTCTGACTCCTTCGATGGGCTTGACTCCTCATCGAACAACTCCGGTGCCATCCATTGGGGGGTACCTCCCCGGGCCGGCGCGGTCACAGTTATGCTAATGGAATGGTTACGTAATAGGCTCGTGAGGCCGAAGTCGGCGATGCGTGCGGATTTATTGCTATCGATCAAAATGTTGCTCTTCAAGCTGATCGTTAGCCTCCACACAGAAACGCTCAGAGAACGCAACCTACGCCTTTCAAGTCTGCGTGCACGGATGGCCGGTCGTGAAGGTATTTCAGCCCACGAGCAACATCTGCCAACTGTAGAAGTGGGTCCAAATCAGTTTTTTCCCCGGATCCCGAGCGAGATACTGACCAGTTTCGACCGATTGGTCTCGGGACACGAAGTAATAAACTGCATGATTGTGCCGTGTTCCATCCACTGGGAGACCATCATCAAGCTATACGAAGATTTGGCTGCCCCGACCAACGGTAATAGGTTCGGGTGTCTGAGTTGCTTCCATATTACCACTTCGCGGCAGAAGTCCTATCCCGCACCCGTCAGCACCTGGCAGGTTTCTGTGTTGTAGGAAGGAAACAGGAGATCGTACCCTTTCCGTGCTTCCAAAGTCTACCCCGGAGCTCGGAACCCGCAGTATCTTAACCGCGACCTTGGAACCATGATACATTCCACACCACACATCCGCGTTGCCACCTCTGCCAGACGGATACTCTCCGGTCCTCTCTACCTCGTCGGTTATGGCATACGAGGACGGTAACAACTTGTATTCACGGCACATCTTCCGAAGCATCGTAGAAAACCTTTCTTGATGGTAGGCACACAGACCGGATTCCTCCCGTGAACCCTCGTTCGTGTTAGTTGGTTACAATGAGGACAAACCACTTTGCACTTACTTGCTCCAGGCCATCTATTATCATGTTAGCCTGTTCGATCGACAGTGCATACAATGATCTCCGTGTGTCTTTGGAAGACAGTGTGTTTTTGAGGGACTCAAAGGGGCGACTAAGGGGCTGTGATGTTCCCTGATTGACTAAAGGTGGTGTATGCAATTCTGAAACAGAATGAACGGTTGAGGAGTGAACCTGGGGGGTAAGGGGGTGTTCACGTGCCTATCGATATTTCACTGATAGTCGTGGTCGGTGCGACTCGGTTTCGTTGAGGAGAGGCGCCTAAGTCAGTGTCGGGGACGTCACCCTGGTCTGCTGCAGGTTCCCATGAGCTCTGGGACATATTTGCGGTAGTGTCGCAACTGCAACGGTGCTTCTGGTACCCGCTGTTATTGGGGGTGTCCATGTTCGAGCGCAGGAAGAGAGACTGCGGGCGCGGCGACAAGGGAAGTAGATATCAGTGAGGGGACGCAGAAAAGCCATCTTATAAACATGATAGGGTGGAGGGTAATGGTCCCCCCTGCTACATAATGCTCGAACATCCATACTAGCAGGGGGTCAACCGAGGGAAGTAGCGAATGTATTGAATACGTGATGGGTGAATGTATTGCGGCGCCAATTGTGATAAAATGTAGAGGCCGTGATGGGCGAAAACAGACCCTGTTGATATTGATTGGCCGTTCCTGCGGCATGGCCGAAGAGAGGACTATGATTGGCTGGGTCGGGACAGTGACAATCCTAGAGCTGTGCGGATGTCCTGGGCTTGATTGATTGTGAACTGGGAGAGGGGGTCGATGGAGCAATATTAGATGTCTGAGTCGTCCTGCCTCTACAGACCCGAATACAGCAACGACGACTGAGGGGAGGCGGCGTATCCCATGAATTAGGTGAACCCACGGTGATGCCGATGAGGGGTGCTGGAAAAGAAACTGATATCGATTCCCTCCATGGCGTACTCAATGGTAAATCCTCTCGCTGAGCGCCCAAATACGACAAGTTCCCAAGCCTCCGATGTGGTCGCAATGACATTGGGCATATGTCAGGATGGCACCGTATACATTAGTCGTAGGGAGCATCAGGTAACCCTTGTCTTTCGATTCAACTAGCTGGCCACTCGCGAACTTACCGGGCAAAGTTTTATCCCATATTTCCAGACAATGTCCAATCTGAACTTTCTGTTCAGCATTCGTTATGATCTGAATTTGCTGGGTAATGCTTACTAGCATCGTGCTCGGGACCTGCGGCCCGCGCCCGCGCCACACATAAAAACTCTCGTGCTGTCCGATTCCGAACAACATCATTCCAATTTTGTCGGGTAGTGCCGGCTTGCATTGTGCCCGGAACCCTCCAACCTTTATGTTCAGCGATTGAGCCCTCCTTTGGCGCAACCCCTCGACAGTGGGTGACCAAACCCATATCTCAATAGGTTTCAGGCCAGTTTTTCTTCCGCCTCTTGTGTTCAAATATTCAGTCATTTAACGTTTACGTGACATTGACGTGTTTGCCGGAGTGGGAACTATAGCCAATCACAATCTACCGGTGTGATTGGATGCCCTTTCGTACATGGACAGTGTTCAGAGAGATTCCCCCCTGCGTCTTTCGTTTGCGGGTCATCAACGTGTCCGTTGGAGGAGAAGTTTGTTTGTGCCCAGCTCCTCGAACACATTCAGATGCGCATCCGGTAGAAAAATGCGGTCGATCGGTCGCCTTCAGGTCGTGCATAGTTCGGGCTGTATGCATCCTCAGCTTGCAGTGGCCTGAAGCACTCTCTAGGAAAAATCTAATGCACTCCCATCCGATCTGTACATGGGTGAATTTAATACCTTGCTGTATACCTTCGAACAGAATTTGTACAGCCGATTGCAATTTGATACCACGTACACATCATCGAGCTGAAAGCTTGGAACGACACTTCCTCAAATAAAAATCGATAACTAAACGAAATCTACCTTCCTATGACATCACTTGCATCGACATCCACTTCCCAATAGCTTCCTCCACTTCGCTCTCAACATCCTCCAGCGCTCTGTTGATGACTCCCGCTGCCTTCTCCTTCATCGACTCCGCTTCCAAGTCGTTCTTGCAATCGACATGATGCAGCCGGTGCAACAACCCACAGAGGTCTTGAACAAAGTTGAGTACGGTTGAATTTGCAGGTGTGGTCGAAAGATATGCTGCAATACGCCCAGCACCAAGCTCACCAGCGCTTGGACCTGAAGCGCGGGCATCGGTATCACAAGGCAGATAGAAATCGAGTCGAGTAGGAAAGGTAAAGTTGGCCTGGAGAGTGTGAAATGAGTTTTCGATGTGCTCGATGGACGACATAAGAATAGCGTGATCGATCTCCGCTTGCTCCGACTCGGAGCCAGGGGAATGGGTGTGAGGTTGTAAGGAAGGACTTGAGGAAGAAGGCACGATATCCGACGTGGAGGTGGAAGTGGAGCTTCCCGAAGGGCCAGGTTCATCCAGGGAGCGAAAGTGAGAACCGGCCCTTCTGGAGGCCGTTATGGCCTCTCGTAGGATATCCGCAAATGCTTCATCTTCCACAGGCGGGGGTCTTTGATGCGATTGATCGGTGTCGTCCGAATCCACAGCCGGTGCTTTCCCCTTTCCTTTGTCAGATCTCTCTTCATTTACTGGCTCTAAAGCGAGCGGCTCGTTTGAAATAGGGAGAACGGACGGAAGGATGAAGGGAACAAGTTGGAAAAGTGACCCAAGCATCCAGGGGAGTATCTGGGCGTCTGAGTTCTCGGGGGAGTGGAAGATCGAGGATAGGAACCACGGAAAACCGTTCGAGACCGCAGGGAATCCACGACCAAAAGGGTGGGGTTCGTTGGAAGTTGGTCGTTCGTCCGCGGTAGTGCCCGTGAAGATGTCGGAACCCTGCACAGGCCATCAGCGGAAAAGCGACAACATAGTATATATGCCGTAGTACACTCACCCATGGGTGATCCGGGACGAAGTAGTTGACGATTGGAGATAGCGCGAACTTCGTAGGCTCTTGCAGAGAATTCAAATCGCCTCCGGAAAAGTATCCCCGGTTTTCGCGTGGATAACTATCAAGGAGGTTTGGAGGGGTTGTCAGGGTGAACGTCATGGTTCTAGTGGGGAGGGAGGGGATAGGTTGGTGATCCAGCGGCGGGCGAATAGCTCGAAATTTATACCAAAGGACGCGTAATGAGGACGCGCAAGCGTACCAAGGACGCGTCAGCTGTGTCCATGACCACGCAAGCCTTGATGAAGTTCAACGGGGACGCGTCAGAGTTCAACTGAGAGAGCGCCGTGTCCGGAAGCACTGCCCTTTGAGCGCTTTACACTGCGCACGCAGGCAATCTCGACAGCATCGACGTCCCTCAGCTTGGAACAGTCTGTCCTCGTCTGGCAGGGTGCCCAATGTCACCACCCCCGAGAGTCAGGCGGAAAAAAGCCCTCGAAAGCCACCCCCGTCCAAGCTCCCGACCCCAGAACTTGCCACATTCCCATTGAAAGATCCGAGAGCCTTTGTGACCTTCCAGGCGAAACTACGGGCCCGCCGAGAGGTCGGAAATCGTCGACGTGGCCGTGGTTCGCATCGGTATAGCCGTAGGAACTGGCGTGCCAAAAGATTGGGGTTCTCCCTGGTGGGCGGTACAGTGGTTTGCATGAGAGTGAACGTGCACTTTCGTTTCTGCCGGTCTGGTCTTGCACCGTACAGCTGCCTGTATATTCTGTATATACCGTCGACTACTGGTAACTTGTCACCACGAAGTCTCTTCCAGGATCGTCATCGTGGTACTACCCAGTGCGTGACCCTTGGATCGGGTACGGAGTTCGTCGGTCTCACTTCAAGTTCAACGTTCACGTTCAGCCATGGCCGCGTACTACACTGCTGCCTACCCTCATCCTTCAATCTCCCCAGAGAACTGCATTCTTCCGTGCGAAGTCGACGCGAAATATCCCATGGAGCGTTTCCTCAGTCAGCTTGTTGCTGTCCATCCAGAACACGCCGACGATTTGAAGGCTGCTATCCTCTGGAAGGTAGGTCGTTTGTCAGTGGCCCGACCTCTGGCTTGACCGCCGTTACAGCCGTCGGGACTCAGTCTTTCTGTGGTATATAACGAGCCCAGAGAGCAAATGTGGGAATGGATCAGAGGGACGGGGGATCGCGTCCGGATTCTAAAGTTCAAGCCTGTGAAAGAATACTTTCCAGATGGCCCACAAGAGCCATCGGGAAATTGGGTCGACATTATGGTTATCACCCCAGAGAGTGCGTGCTGGTGCGGTGATTTCAGTCGATTTAATTAGTAACAAATCGCGCTACAGTTCTTGAAGACATGGAGTACCAGGGAGATCCAGATGGGAACTTGAAGCGGATGAAGAGTAAGCGGCCCTTCCACTCCACCCTCCCATAGTATGTTCTCACCCGATACAGTGCGGCTCAAATTATCTCGGACTCTCGGGGGGATCACTCCCCCAACCGACCGTGTCAAGAACCCCGACAACCTCGAGGCCACTGTTCTTACCCCCGGCGGACCACGATATGGTCGACCTTCCGATCGCTACGGACCACCAACAGCTCTTTTCGATAAGGCGCTGGCCGTTTTACACTATGATTTTGAGCATCTTGAAACATTGACACCACTCGGCTCAACTGTATACAGTGCCTTTGACCTCATTTCCATCTCTACCAGGTTTTTCTCTGATAAGGAAACAAGGGAGGAAACCCTGCGGGACACCCTGGGAGCTCTTCTCCCAGAGTGGGGCAGGTGGCAAGAGCCAATGGTTAATGGGGCAGTCAAACCAAGCGGAGTTTGGCTCGAAGGATTCTTTGTCTATATGATTCTCGAGATAAAAAACGAACCCGGTCTTGGAGGAGATCCTTTTTTGCAGAATTTGGCTGCATATGGCAAGATCGTTGAACAAGAACAGGTATTGTGCTCCTCTCGTTGGTTCCCCTTTTACTGACATGCCTCGAACAGTACTCCAAATTCTGCCTACAGTCGAATCTACCTGTCATTCTACTGTCCATGTCGGGGAATCGCCTCGAGGTAGCGACTGCCGTCTTCACCGAGGCCGTGTATGCGGACAAGCTGCTCTCGTTTGACCTCCGCCTTGGACCCCACGGTCCTGATAATGTTCTCCGCGTTGCGCGTATCTTCACGGCAATAAGGAAGTGCGCAGGTGAACTCCGCACACTGTATGGACGCCTCAAGAACTCTCCCGTTATATTGTTCAGTGTTATGTACCCAAACCCCACTGCGGATCCGCCGGAGTCTCCGATCCCACAGCTCGAGTTCTTCTGCAAGATGGATCGTGCGGAGGGTATTCCGATCAAAGGCGCTATCGATGCGGATAACGAGCGTCACGCGATCTACCTTGCGAAGATGGAGTCCAATCCCTCCGCAAGCGACTCCTCTACCAGAGACGTTTTGGTCAAGTTCACCGCAAAATATAACGAAGCTGCGCACATGCTCCTTGCCAGCCAGGATCCCCCACTCGCTCCGGCTCTGTACTTCTGCACGCGGGTCGTCGGCGGCCTGTGTATGGTTGTCATGGAGTACCTTTCGGATGCTAAACCTCTTCACCACTTCTTCTACCTACCCTACCTCCCATCTCCTCCAACGGCCGAAGTTATCCGCCGGGACCTTACTAAGGCTCTTGACTTACTTGGCGGAAAGGACTTCGTCTTTGGTGACCTCCGGCAGATGAACGTACTTTACTCACCAAAGGACAATCACGTCTACCTCGTCGATTTTGATGGCGTTGGTAAACACGGAGAAGACAGATATTCTCCTTGTCTCAACCCGGAAGCAGGCCTCGGTGTGGAGAGGTGGCAGATCATGGAGAAGAAACACGATCGTGAAAATTTGGAGCGGGTCATGGAATGGCTTTCTGAGGGGTTGTCCTTCATATCTCAGTAGCGCCACAACACCCAGGTCTGTCTGTCGATAATCAATCCGTATACTCCCGAACCCGTGAAGGGCCGCAACTACAGCTAATCCTGCCGGGTCCACCGAAGGGGCTCAAGGATTTGAGTTCTTTAATACTGTGGAAAACCTAGGTGAAATTTGCGCACAGCGTGTTCTGCGTCATTTTCTTAGTATCCCATGCTGTGCTGGGACCAACACGGACACTTACTGGCGATCGGGCGGGCGGTACCCACTCGAACAGTGCTGTTCGCCGCTTGAATTCCCTCCAGGGCTGCGCTTTGGGCCTCCATACCCGGGCAAGGACGGACCACATCCTTCCCTGTATTTCCAACTCTTTCCGTTGATACGTCGGTGGGGGTCTCACGGGCCATACACGTTGCTTTACTTAGTGCAGTTTCTGGAACGCGTTGAAAAATAATTCGATCCACTGCCTGCTAGCTCCAACGGTACAGACAATGGGAGGAAACTTGCGGCCAACCGTGCTACCTGCTGCGTTGTTGCGATAACCATCCCAAGCACGTCGACAAACTTAACCAGTCCTGGTAGATGTCGGGGCGTCATCTCGTCCGGAAATGGGATCGTATATCCAGTACAAGGAAGGTGCATTTTGGACTTCGTTTGGAAGCTTTGTAGGAGTTGGGTGGTTCCATATTGGCGTGTATGCGTATAATGGGCTCCTTCCGGTGTTTTCTCGTGGTCACAAATAGGTAAATACGTCGTTGGAAGAGAGCAACAAGGAATCTATCTTTATTCTTACAATTCTAGTGGGAAATGATAAAGCAAGTCCAAAGGCGAGGGCGACAAGAGTCACCGGCTCATGTAACAACGTTCAGTATCACCGGACGGCACTCCGTCGTATCATAATAGCTGGTGAACGAAATATCGTACACGACTTTCCAAAGAGTCAAATCCTGCCTCAGCCGGTGAGGACATAAATGAAATTTGTCATATCTGCGGTGCACTGCGAGGTAAGGATACTACCACAGAAAAACCGTCAATTCTTACAATGCCTGGAGCAAGACTGGGGAACTTACAGGATGATCACCCGATACATCATTGCTGGGAACGATACAGAAGATCTTCGCAGGATCACGCAGTGGTCGCTGATTGCTCGTGTAGAAGAATGCGGGGTCGCCGGGGTTAAAGCCCGCGGCTACTGTTCTCACATCAAAGTTGGCGGTGATTCCACCTCGTTCGATCGAGAATTCAGCAGATCCGCCGTAACCATATGATTCCAGAGTCTGCAGAGTAAATGGTCAGTATTTTCCTCGGAGTAAATCGGGAAGGCATTGACTAACAGCAAGGGTATGGCCGTATGCGGCCGCAGTTGCACTGGTTGTAGCCAAAGCGAGCGGAACACCGGTAGAATTATCGTTTGGGCGGTCCGTATTCCAGGCGTAGAGTCTGAAGTTGGCCAGTGTATCGGTAGTATATCCGCCAAGACCCGCGCACCAGGGTGTGTTACCCAAAGTGAATCGGTCTTGGGCAGAAGTGGTATTCCTACCCACGGAGGCGGATATGAGGGAGAGCCCGATGAGAGTGAGGAATTTCGAGATCATGTTGTGGCAGAGAGTGTTAAGGGGGGGTAAGTATTAAGGTATGCCAGATATTTATACGAAGCAACGTGGGGAACGTAGAGGGAGGATAGTGGCGGCCATGCGAGGCGGATCATCAATCACGGCTGGTCACTCTTCATGGGGCACCATGGCGGGTATAGGAGAGTTATAGGTTGCCGTAATGGAGGGTCAAAACGTCGTATGTGCTCTGCCATGTCCGCTGGAAGACAACTTAGGGAAAGATGGCGACGGGCACGGTGATGGGCACGGTGATGAGGGGTACAAGTCATGGCCGCGATGACATTCCCAGTCAACTCGGGGGTCGCGATAGCAACTTCCACGGCGGATTGTTCTTTGCAAGCGTCAAAACCCGGAGGGTACGAGAGAAGAGGCAAATGGCGTTATATGGGACAGAAGATTCGACGGTTAGTGACGTCTAATGCGCCTTCACGGGATGGATGGTGAGATTCCACCGGCATCGCCCACTGGTTGTGCAGCCCCCGAAAGCAAACAGCCCGGTCCAGATGGTGTTCAGGGTGAGGATCAGCTGGGTCGCAAGCGCTGGGACGGAAACGGAAGAGGGGCGATCGGTGGCTGTGACACTCTTCCCGGCCAGATGCCAGCGCCGCAGTGCATGTACCGATTTACAGGCGACTCTTCTCTCCTTCTCCGTAAATACTCACCGGTAGCCTTCGGTGAGCTTCCCGCCACACACACCAAGGTTCCCAAAAAGTCGGGGTGAAAGTCTGCCAGGTCGCCGCCAACCCTGCAGTGAGTTCGTCCAGTTCCCCACAATTCCGTCGTCACGCATCCTCGTGTCCCAGAGCCCTTTTTTGACGAGACTGAGCATCTCCTAGAAGCTCCCTCGACATGCTCACTCGATTCCTCGCGTCGCTGTTTGTTCTCGTAACCGTTGCATCCGCCTCAACGCTCCCCATCGCGAGGCAGACCGAACCCGCCGCAGGAGACTGGTGCACCGGACTGGGAGGGGACACCATCGACGATTTCGGGAACTTTACCCTCGCCGCGTGGGATCCCGCCGGCAACAATGCCAACAGTACCGGTAACCCTCTGGTGTTATCCATAACCGGTTCCACAGGAGGGTTCTCAACTCACACTTGGGCGGTAAGTACATAGGATAAACAAGTTTCAACGTGAAACTGACGTACCTTAGACATGGAACTCATTCCCACATAACGATTGGCCGAGTTTTACTATGACGAATGGGGGCATCGTGGCGAACGGGCCTGTTCGAAGTGTTGCCACCTCTGCTACAGACGGATCACTTGTCTCTTTCATCACAACAAATGCCCCTCCGGAAAGAGCTCCCGCTCAAATCTTCTGCGCCGTTGTACGTAGCTCGTTTGATGTTCAAAGGACTCTCCTGACTGTTGTCTCTCTCCAGCCAAGCAACGGCGAACACCCTGTGAGTATCCGTGGTTTCTCCTTATAGAGCCCCTGCTTACGCGTAATTTCATGCTGTATAGCATCCTTACCTCGCGGTTCACGGACACTACGATAGATGGTTCCTATGTGCGAGGGTCTACCGACCAGATTTGATCACATGGAGGGTTGCCTACAACGTCACCGCGGGGGTGCCATCGTACGATTATTCTGTGGACACATGTCATCCCGTGCTGTTGAATATTGTGGTTTAAATGGACAATAAGCTTGCAGGTCGATTGTTTAGCGGTCTCGGTTGGGCGGCGGAGATCCCCATACTCCGGCAGGTTCCGCTGAGCTTCACCTCTGCGTACAACTGATCAATGCAACGGATGAGGATGAAGATCACCGCTTCTCGAGATGAAAATTCTCGTTGCTAGAATAGAGTAGATGATCCAATACTATAACCGGTTTTGTGGTGCTGGCACCGAGCGCCGCAACAAACGAGCGTCCAGCCTGACTGGTCAACCATCTGCAGATATGTTTACTGGTGACGTTACAATCGAAACAGACAAATGACGAGGGTGCGGCTGCACCACGGCGTCCACCAGCCAGAAGTAAGTCGGGGTCGTCAATATGGACCGGCAACTGTTTACGGAGGTCGGAGCTTTTACTGCAACACTGCTGTACAGTCCCGCGGAGGTACGCTGAGGTTGGGGCGACAAATGGGTATCAGTTTGGATCTCGTGGCCGCTGTGCGTGTACATTGGATGCTATAGTTAACGATCGTCGCGTCGCTCTAAATACTGTCCTGGATTGTCCGCAACGATAACGGTAATGGAGGTGGTTTCCTGTATTTCTTTGTTCCTCGATCACCGCTCCATGTCACCGTGGCCAACCCTTTGCCCGTCGGTCGAGACACTTATCAATCGGACCCTCACTCCAATTCCGCTCGGACCGGGACAGATAAGACGAAGGCTATCTACACAATGTGAAGCGTTAGAGCTGAGCATTGTGTCACCGTCTCGAAGCAAAGATGCCTACCTTCAACGGCCACCCGCATCCCAGTCACGCGGGAGCGCACAGTTATGACCATGGTATAAAATATGCAGGGATGAATGCGCGCACGTCCAACCTGGATGGAAGGGGTGGATGCGACACCCTGTAACTGCTGACCAACATTTACGACCCGCCGGGGGTCGTTTCGTGATCATCGGAGGGACAGACTTCGTACCCAACCCATATAGCCTCGGAACAACTTGAACAGGCTATCAGGTGTACATCCTTTTCCATATCTTCTTCTCCAATGGTGTACTGCCCACCACACCGACACTCGTACGCCCAGACTTGACCGAGATCGTCGAAATCTTCGAGCGAGACGATATAAGCAGGTCGGCTCCGCGACGATGAGAGGTGGGGGTGAACGAGTTCGGAATCGTATTTCATCCGAGATTCTGGGGAGAACAGGGTGGTAAATGCCTCCTTCAATCGGCCGATGTCGACATCCGTTCGAGCCGGGCTGTCCCTGGACGCGTCCAATTTGTCGGGATGGTGGGAGAGGAGAAGACGGTGATACGCAGCCTTGATCTCGGCTGGAGATGCGGTTCGAGTTACCTGAAGCAGCTCGTAGTAATTTTGCCCAGACGATCCGGCCATGGACTGGGGAGCCTGACCGAGCAAACTTGGAATGGTTCGGAGAACGCCGAGCACAAACCCAAGCCTCTTTCCCGCGCGGCGTAACCGACCCACATATATAGCAGAAACTGGGGGGTATCTACGTTGCGAAAAATCTCACGTAAGGATCCCGGAACTAGATCACAACTCCCTGAAAAAATCCAACCACATCTCACCCACACCTTCCGGCTCATCCCCAAAGACCTTACAGATCAATTTTCCAAACGATTTGGTGCCCCGCACGTTCGCCTGTACGCAGTGTGAAAACCTTTCAGTTACGGTATTCTCTTGTACGACAGGTGAAACGTTCCGTACCCAATTGGCTTTCAAATACTCCCTTTCAATCTTCTTGACCTCGGGGAACCGAGCCGTGAAAGGCGAGCAGATCTCGGTCACGACATTTTCAGGCGTCAACGAGCACCTGATGTGCTCCAGCGCGGCAGCTTTCAGTTCTGCAATCTCGAGTCCTATGAAAACGAAATATCAATATCACACGAGGGAAGTATAGAAACGAAAAGACTCACGGTGACAAAGCTTGTACACGCTCTTCGCGCTTGACTTGGGGACATCGTCACCCACAGTGCCGGCTCCAAACCCGATAATGGGTGAGGCAGATCTCGTCTCACCCTCTACAGGTGAGGAAAACGACCGGAGGTGCAAACCCGGTCGTGTCCCAAAGTTTACGCTCTGACTCAAACCGAAGCTAGC
>Ga0307517_10005994_pt1 | contig 18130 bp, 19 predicted proteins | sample 23_EM_MG_FD_194515 | JGI IMG/M metagenome (GOLD analysis project Ga0307517, IMG submission 194515) | Populus trichocarpa ectomycorrhiza microbial communities from riparian zone in the Pacific Northwest, United States - 23_EM | ecosystem: Host-associated > Plants > Roots > Unclassified | place... | reverse complement strand
GAGATAGCAAAATCTTTGGCAAGAAAAGTCTAAATGACAATGTCAATATTTAGGACTGTGAATATGCCAATGGGATTTGTAGTTTCATTATCATTTTCAACATCATTTTCCACCCCTGAAAATGCTGTTATGCACCCTGTGTTATGGTCCACACTCTACAGGGAAAGACCCCACATAAGTAGAAGTGATCCGCATCAGCACATCACTACGTTCTTGTCAGACAACATGAAAATGCCAGTGGAATTGTTCAATGCATATATTGCCCATATTCACCTCAAAGAAGATGGTCAGCTAGACAAATATGGTGGATTTACCCTAGATGACAAGCCTGCCTCCCATAATGGGAGGGTGAAAGAGGTAGTAGATACATCCACATCTCTGCCCATTGGACAGTAGCTTATGCATTGCATATTCATGATACTCCCCCCCTCTCCTCTCCAGTTATTTTGTAATACATCTCCTCTCCAGTTGTTTTGTAATACATCTCCTCTTTCCAGTCATTTTGTAATACATTTCATCTCCCCAGTCATTTTGTAATACATTTCATCTCCCCAGTCATTTCGTAGAGGCACAATGCTACTATATGAAGGGATTCTGTGGACAAAAATTGATTCCTTTAGCTGGGCATCACACTTAATATAGGGAATAAAAATGAAGCTGAGTGAAGGGTAATGAAATAGAGTAATGAAGAGTGAGCAAGAGTGAGCAAGAGTGAGGATGAGTGCAGTAGGTTAGCTGGCATTATTCCTGCCCATGTAGTTATCCTGTTAGCACCATGCATGTCCATCAATTCTATCCTCTGATGTACCATCAATTTTCACTTGTCATTGTTCCATCCCACTTCTTGGATTTGTTCTACAAACCATTGGTTATATATATATTTATAATATTTTTTGAGTAATTAATTTTATATACCTAAAGGAACATTAGTATGGGATATGTAAACCATAGCAGCCACTGTGGTAGGACAGTCCACCCATAGCAGATATCAAGGTGTGACATGTCAAAAAAGTCAAACATCAATGTGAGAAATGTCAAAGATAGCAGACATCAGTGTGTGTAGTATACCAATGATGTCTAATATCAATGTGGAGCATACCAAACATAGTGGACATCAATGTAAGGTATGCTACTTTGATGCCAGACATCATTGGTGTGACCTGCATCAGTGTCTGGTATTATTGGTATACCCCACTCAATGTCAGACATTGTTTGCATGTCACACATCAGTGTCTGACATTGTTGATATGTTCCATTCAATGTCTGACACTGTTGGCATGTTCCACTCAATGTCAGATATTATTGACATGTTCCACATTAATGTTAGACATTTTTCGCATGTCTCACACTAATGTCTGACATTGTTGGACTGTCCTACAATGACAGACACCAGAGTGTGATATATTAGTAATATCTGATATCAATGTGGGACATACCAAGATGTCAGACATCAAGGTGGGATACAGCAGAAATGCCAGTGTGGGAGATGTCAGAAATAGCAGACATTGATGTGGGACATGCCATCCATGGCAACCAAAAGAATTTGTATAGAACAGTCAAACTTTATTTGTATGAAAACACTATCAAGAAAATGGTAAAAGAAAGTTTAAGATTATCTGGAATAACAAATGGTGGAAAGTTTATGTTTTCTCCATAGTTTCCCTGAGGGGAAATCTCTTTACAAGAGATAATAAAAATCAGTGTCCAAACCCTCCCCAGAAAACTGTAACCAGGATTTTTTTGTTCTCATTTTATTTATGGGTCTGTGGAAATGCATCAATAATGTTAAGTTGACAAGTAGAAAATGTTAAAGAAAATTAGACAAAATTAGATAAACATACCATAACATTTCCTAAGCACATAAAAGGGAGATGATATTTCAACTTTTAATAGAAAAACTATTGACTAGAAAATGTGTGCAGTATTTGTTCTTCCCTGAAGGGTTTTCATACAATTTTCTCATCAAGAATATGGGCTTTTGCACCCTGTGTTACTGGTTCCTGGCCTGGGTCAAAATCCTGGAAGAAACAGATAACTGAGGAAGCAGTATCCAGGAGCAGAATGAGCATTAGAGGCTAATTCCATAGAATAAAAATTACTATGACTTGCCAAGACTTATAAGAAGATCAAGGCCAGGGTGACATACAACAGGTGCATCATGTCTGCTTTAAGCTTAAGTGAGCAGCTTCCTCCCCATCTCTCTTCTCAACTCTGACCACCTCCACTCTTTTCCCTCACTTACCTGTCCTTTGTTTAATTTCAATCTAAGGCTTGTTCTCCTTCAGGGTAACTTTTAACTGGAGGGTGTTTTCTCTCCCTCTGATCTCCCTATGCCCAGGCTATATGTGCTCCTGTTGTCAGGAGGCCTGCCAGGGAGGCAGCCCAACCTTATGCTGCTTCCCCCAGGTGTCCTCTTCATAATTCCTCCCAGTCTGCTGGAGAACCTGAACCTGGCATCCCTCTCCCTGTTGGGAAACCACCCCCCTGCTGGCATTCCTTTAATTGAGCTTCCAAAAAGCTGGCCAAACATCAGACTCCAGATAGTCTGGAGGAGAATATTGTACACTGTACTCACACTCATCTCCACAAGGCCAAGATGTGGGCAAAACACATTTCACAACCAGAGAGTAAGCACACCAGTTAATCTTTTCAACTTTAACTAACATCCAACAGACATTATTAAGGCCACTCTCTCCATCCCCCAGCCGTTAGCCCAAAGTGGTAAACAGGCAACTGAGAAGGAAATCCAAAAATAATTTCAGGGTATTTGCAGGGTCAGCAATCTAACCATACCCTACTCTTGCCAGGTGCAAGACTCTCAAGGCAAATTCCTCATCTACTATGCTGCTTGCTGTTGGCATAAGGTGAGCTTGATAATGCTCCCAACTGGTAGAAGGAGGCTTACTTTTTACTTTGTAAGAAGAGCTCAAGGTAGATGGCTGCCATGTGGGTTTTTTTCCCATCCTCTACCCCTGATTGACATTAACCTTTTAGGAAAGAACTGTTGAAAGAGTTTTGTGGGCTGTGCAGACATTCCACCCAAGTTGATTCTGAGACTAGGAGGAAGGAGGTTGTTGAGCCCATTGGGGTTACACACCATGTAGATTGTTGGCAGGCAAGGGGCCATAAGGTTAGCTCATTCATAGCTATGGGGGGCCAGGGCTGACATCTCAGCTAGGACTTAATCCCCTCAAGGAATAGAGTAGATGGCTCTTCCTCCCTCAACTACTCCAACTATGAGGCTACAACAGATGACCAACATATCAAGGTCTCCCAACTTCTTCAGGCTGTAGAACCTGATCTGCATCAACAACTCTCCTCCATATTTGAGAAGGGAAGATTGACTCCACAAGGGAGGAATGTGTCTTGGGAAAGGTCACTCTCTGGAAAGTCCAGGTAGATCCCTATGTGGACAAACATCTTCTCTCTGCTTGCACCCCTGGGGGTACCTTTTCTGGGGGAGAAATGTGCTTTCCCCAGCTTGGGCTCAAATTCTTGTTTGTGCTATCTCTGCTTCCAATCTGGTTCCCTTGCTAAAATGTCCCCCTTTAGCTACCATCCAGGAGATGTGATTATTTATAGGTCTGACATTCTCTACCATGGTGTCAAGGAGTGAGTGGACTGTGGGAGAGACTGCTTTGTCCAAGTCTGTTGAAACTTTCTGTGCTAACAGTCGGAGTTAAACTCATGACATTGCTGAACTGGCTCAATCTGTGTTCACACCCATCCCAGAGTTATGATATCACTATGTGTAATCAGCCTGGTTAGATGCCACACTGACCTCATAGATGGTCTGTGCACATTAGACATGGTCTGTGCACTGTTTGTGCAGTGGCTTGTCACAACTGTATAGTTGTGACACTAATTCATTAGAATACGTATATAGTCCTGTCCTTAGACGACATAATATGATATTGCTTCTTGTTCTCAACCCACCACCACTACCACTTGGAGTCTCTTGGGTTTATTTTACCCATGCTCCCTCATGCAATGCCTAGAGCTTAAGGAGGGGAACATTCACAGGGGGTCCAAACAGAATGATTTCCTTCAGTAGATAAGAACCTTTTTTACTTGGGTAGATTATTCCTGAGTATGCTGTTTGGCTAGTAGGAAATTATACTCATTTTTGAAATATCACTTAAACTCCACTACACAACATTCTACCTTCAGGTATCCTAAGATCTTATTCAGGACATCCACTTCAGAGAACAACAGTTGCCACTTGAAAGTGGCCTCCACCTTAAGCTGTTGCATTCATTTCTGTTACAAAGAACCTATCAGTCCCCTCCTAGGTGAGGAATCCATGAGTCACATACCTTGAACTGTCAGGGTTAGGTGCCTGCTTACTTGTTGCTGGGCACCAGAGGTGTAGTGTATGAGTTAGGATGGAGTGTGAGGGGATGAAAGGGGGTTAGAGGTAACTCTGGGGAATGGGCTGGTTGGAGGTTGGGTGATTAGTGGTCATAAGGGAAGACCAGTTTTCAAAACTTATTGATGAAATCAAACAACTGATGTTTGAATAACCAGATGTCTTCTTCTATGGGAAGGGTTTCTCCTAATTCATTGACCCAGGTACAAACTTGTCCGGGTAATGCAGTTGGGATGTCCCACCAACAAATAATGATTGAAGGATACTGAAATATAGGATTAGTGACTTGGATGTTGAAGGGTATGTCACTATAGAAACTGAGATGAACACTGAAGAGGATAGTCCCTAATACTTTGTTGGGATCAAACTTTAATCACCACTCAAAGTAATGGTCAGCAGTGGAGAGAAAGGGTGGAGTGGGGTATCCTAAATCCAAAGAACTAAAAGGATGGTAGTAGGCACAGTGCATGAGTTGGCCATAGGTCTGGTTAACCTGTAAGCTTGTCAACAAGTGTTGAGTCCACAAATCATTCCTAATATCTCTTATGGGATTAAGAGGAAAGGGGGAAAGGAGGTTGGGATTAGGATGGGAGGGAGGCAACATACAAGGGCAGGTAATAACCTGCCAAGTATGTGAGTTAAGGGGGGTAAAACAGTTTATTAGTTACCAACTTACTGTTGGTGGAGTAGGGTGTACAGAAAAGATTGAGGATAGGGAAAAGATGGCCTAAGGGGTGTCAGCATGTTCCCTGTCAAACTCCTTACCTTTCCTATCTTTCCCCTCTTACAATTACATGATGCAACAAGAAACAAAGAATTCCATTCAATGACTGTGAACAGTCAAGGTATGATCACTAGGCTCTTTGGCCTCTACAACAAGAATATGATCTATCTAGTTATCATGTGTGTTACCCTCAAAGTCATGGATCTCCCCCTGATCCTTGGCCAAGGTCCCTCCTTCCAAAGTTCCATGACCACCCAATGCCTCCTCTCGGATAGCCCTCTTATTCACCACCAACAAGGCAAGATGATGAAGTTGGACTGCATCTATCACCTGAGAGAGAGAGTCCACAACAAAACAAACCTGGAGACCCCTCACACCCATGTCCATGAGAATTGCCCTCATTGACCTGTCTTGATTTTCTCGGCGTTGTGATTGGGATCTCGTCGGATATACGCCCACGTCACCTCACAAATGTTTCCGACCGATTTCCGACCTCCCTATGCTTTTCCGATGCTGTTTTATGTTTCTGATGATATTCCGATGCTTTGTAGAGTTCCTGTTTGAGTCGAGACACTTTCTATTCATGTTTCCGACGATTCTATCATTTTTCCGACGCTTTGCGGCTGCTTTTACGCCTAGATATCATTTCATTCTTCATCCGATCACAGATGATCGAGTATTGTTGTTTCCGTCGTTCGGACTTTTCTCCATTTGGTTCCGAGCATGTTCCAAACCCCTATAGATGTATATAGGCCTGTTTCCGACACCTCCTGAATCAGATTGCTCTTGGCCTTCTCCCCCATCGTCTCCTCGTCTCGTCTCGTCGTTTCCGACTCGTTTCCGTCGTCGTCGTCGTTCTCCTCGTCATTCTTGCTATTGAATTGTCTCACCATCATCTCTAGTCGCTTCCCTCGTCGTTTCCGGTCATCGCCTTCGTTTCCTATCGTCGCTTTCAAGTTTCCGACTGTCGCAGAGTCTCAGGATCCATTCTATCGATCTACAGGGCCTATCGACATCGGAACTTGCTACACTGAGTGTCTAGTTGTTCTGTCTACTTCCCCATCGCCCTTCCGACCCTCCACCTCCACCGCACACACCCCACAACCACCTACCAGAAGAACCCCCCTTCACCTGCCTCCTCTCTTCGCACCCCCCAGCGAAAGGCAGTAGATCATCATCTCCAGAGGACTCATCAGCATCATAACCTTGGGTATGGCCAGAGCCAAGATCTTGTTCACATGATCCAAGATAGCCTTGTCAGAATGATTCTGTAGCAGGTAGTCTGCAGAGATTGCCTAAGAAGTATGCAGATGGACAATAGGGATGAAACTTCTTCAGTGGGAGTGCTCCGGCGGATTGGATACAACACTGTCCACTCACTGCCACCCTAAGGAGAGGTTGTTCATCAAGAACACTTGTCATCAATTCCTCTCTCTCCTCCTCCACCATCTCTTCCATGATCCTCAGAAGATCGATTGGGCCTTCCCAACCACCCAAGGCCTCCCTGCGATGATACTCCTCATGGCTCAAGCCTCCCACCTGATAAAACTCCAGTGTCTCCTCGACCTCTTGATGTAACAGGCTCATCAACCGTTCCTCAGTCAACTCCCCCTCCATCAGAGCATCCATTGGAACTTCCATGTCACTGACCAAAGGATGAACTTCTAGATCTCTAATTGGGATCATCATCGCTCAACCATCACCAGCAGACAAAGGTGTTGTGTATGACAAATCAGAAGAATACTCCAACCCAGGATCCTCAGGAGAATCCTCCTCGGTGGTCTAAAATGTTAGGGATAATCAAAAAAAGAAGATCATAAGAAGTCTCATAGCTCATCATCCCCACAGGTACAAAGCTTGTCCTGCATTGAAGTGACTGCATTCAACAAATCATTGAACTGCTCCTCCAGATGCTGAATCCTCATAGCATCAGCACCCACATTTCACTTGCAGAACACTAAGGACATCTGCAAGCACTGGGGGCAGAGGGGGTCTTACCTGGCAGGCAAATTGAGAGTTTTTTGAGAGTTTGTGATCAATTTGCTCCCACTTTGCCCAGTGGGTAAGTTGTGAGTTCACTCAAAACTTACTCACCACCTTGATCTCAATTTGATCAGTGGGTAAGTTGTGAGTTTATTCAAAAGAAACCTGCCAAATTACCCACCAGGCATCCTTTGAATGAACCTCCTGGGTTCTTTGACAATTTTGTTCAAAACTTACCCACAATTTGCCTGAGCCACTCATTGAGAGTTCTTTCAAAAAATACCCAGCAATTTGACCACAATGTGCCTGGCAGGTTCTTTTCAAAGAACTCAAACCTCTTTGTCAATGATGCCCATCAACATCACTTTCTCCACTCCCTCTGCTTCTTATAACAAGGTTTGGGATATAGACAATAGTGACTTCTATGTCCCTGACTCTAATGAATTGGTATGTCTGGGCAATGACTCTTGAGATTTGTTCAAGGGGATTGACCAATGTTATAGATCAATTTATCCTACTGCACTGGTCAGTATATTTATCAGTGTCCTCCTACTACCCTCCCTCAAGTGACTTTGGAGGTGATTGCTATGAGGATAAATGAGGAAGTTGCTGGGCAACTTCATTTGGGTACCATCTCTATGATGGACGAGCAACATGCTCGTATCAATGCTTTGGAGGAGACCATAGATGGTTTGGTGATAATAAATCATCAATTGAAGAAAAACTATGTTACCATGGCATCCAACATGGAACAAGTCTGAATGCAGTCAGTAATGGGTCACACAATGCTGATGCATTACATTGAGACTCATTGGGAGCCCATTGGACATTTGTTTTCACAGATTGGATCTCTCTCCTCCTATGGAGTCTTCTCTCCCTCAGGAGCTTGTACTTGTGATGTTGTCAATGAGACATTTAACTCTCAGGGAGCAGATGGACCAGACAGTCCCTCTACCCTCCCTTTGCTTGAGTCTCAGTCCTCCGCTTCCATCAACAGCGTCTACCACTCCACCTCCTTCTTATCATCAGCGTCAGTCCCATTGCTGATCACAATGACAGAAGAGTTCTCCAACTGTGTCTTCGTCTTCCAAGGAGGATCATCCCCCCCAACAGCATTGTATCCCTCGGTTGCAGGAGACTCGTGATCGTTTGAAGAAGTTGTCCAAGGAGAAGTCCTTGACATTGGCTTTACAGGAGTTCCATTACCAGGTAATGAGGGATGGTCTTCAGGAGGCAGTGGATGTGATGAGGTGGATTCTTTTGCAAGAGGGGATCAAATTGGAGCATAACATGTTTGGATGTTCTTACTGTCAGGTGGTGGATGGACAGTTTCAGTACTGTGATTGTAGTGTACACCATCCTTGTCATGTTCTTCATGGTGTTCTTGTAGAGGACCATTCTGCATGCGGTTGTGAACATTGAATGTATTATTAGTTTTTATAATACCAATGTTACTCCTTTTCTTCTTGTCTTTTATGTCACAAATCTCAATTGTAATTTATTTGATTTGATCAACTAAATCTTGAGTTCGTGACAACAACCTCTTGGTCACAGAAGTCGAGCAGATGAAAACAGCCTTAGGGCTTGTCATTGCACACAATTTTCAGACTCCTTTTTCTCTATGTCTCCACATCTTTTGGACCCTTTTATTCCTTACCACCCCACACTCTTTATTCATTTCACAATTCACACTTCACAACCAGACACCAAGATCAGCATTGGACTATTCAGGGAGGTTAGGAGATACAAGATGGGTGTCTAAAAGGGTATCTACCATCCACTCCATCTCTGCTTCCAGATGCACTGCCTCTCAGAACTTGGCATAAGAGGACCATCGAAGGATGTCATACTCTAGCAAGACCCTCTCTACCTCATACCTACTAGGCAGACCATGGTCAGGCAATTTCCCCAGACAACCCAGACTCTCCACTCTGGGAGAAGTCACTGGTGGACAATCCTCTAGATATCCACGGTTGACCACCCTCCAATGACAGAGATTGCTGCTGGAAGGACAAACCACCTGGTACCATGTACCCAATCAGTGGCTGCCCACAATGACCACAGCAAAGAACTCTCTGCCCAGCATGAATGGGACGAACCTCCGCCATCACAGGCAAGGGATCAGGAGACAGAGCACTTGGAGGTTCTCCAGTACACCCAGAACAGTGGCTATGTCTAACCCCAACATCAGCTGCTCCTCGGACATGGTGGGATAGGAGGTATACTCCAATTCGTCATCCAAGACCTAGAAGAATGTCAACACCAACTTCTTGGATGAAGGAAGCGTTGGACGTACCTCGATGGGAACTTCCTTACTTCCAGAAAGCCCACACTTGCAAACCTGGCCCTGCAGTGCCTCAACACATCCACACAACTCCATGGTAAACTGTTCCTCAGCCAACCAGAGTTTCTCCAGTTCAACCAGACAATTGCTGAGCTCCTTGTTCTGTCAGATGACATCGTCCATATCCAAGGCCTGCTTCTTGAAAGCATCCTCCATCTCCTTACGCTCAGTGCGCTCCTGATGTATCTAAAAAGAAGGAAGTCAGTTCAATGCTTCAACACATTGAATCAGCTCTCCCCACCTCTTTTTCTATAACATCAATACAACTGAGCAGCCGACTTCCAATAGAGGAGGCATGCCTCATCTCCAAACTGGTAGGAACACTCCTCCCCCTAGTCAACATACCAGGCTCCCACCTCTCACTGGTATTCTGTACTCCCAACGTGATCAGGTGATCCAACACCCTATCCCTCTTTGGCTACAACACCCTACAATCACTCTGAATATGAGCAGTCTGGATGGTGGTCCCCCACAAGAAATCCTCATTATACAGATCGCCCATGGGGTTGTCAATATAACCAGCCCCCTCACCATCCAGGCGATTGATGATGGTGGTATTCTTGGGGTAAGGACTGACAATGTTAGAGCAAGAATGGGGATAGCGTCCCTGGTTGGTACAAGAGATGGATATGCCATGGATGTGGTAGGTGTCCTGGGAGATTCTAGGCATGATGATGGGTAATGAGAAGATGAGAGGATGGCAGGAGAAAGCTAGGTTTGTTGGTTTTGGAGGACGAGTGGATGATGAATTGGCACCCTAGGAAGCCCCCTTTTATCCACCTCTTCCCAACCAGCACACGTCACCCATTGTTCCCATCAATCTCCTTGGTGACGAAAGTGGTACTACTGTCCCTATTTTCTCATTGGTCATTCCCATGCTCCCCCATTAGTCTCCCTGATGACAATGGTGTCACTTCCTCTTCTTTTTCTTATTGGTTATTCCCACGCTTCTCAGTTCTTCTTTGTCATGCCATTCAGATGACCCACATTCATTCCTATGAAGACTCATTATGACTTTAGGTCATCCCCTTGACTCAGCATTACTTGTCACTTGTCACAGGCCACTCTGGTAGTATATAAGGACCTCAAATAGTGCTTGTATTTGCTAGGTTTGTTATTACAGGATTTCCTCTGCCTGAAGACTCTTTGGACAAGCTCAGAGACCTACTGTAAGATACAGGACACCAGGCCTGTTCTCTTCCACTCTATTCCCTCTTCCCCTCACCAGTGCATCCACTGCCTCCTTGACCCATCATCCAGCGTTGTGCAAGGCCCTGCCTTACTCCTTTACCCCCTGGTTTGAAGACCTCTACCCACACCTGTAGTTCATTGTTGTCTCTGTTAGTAAGGGCAAGCTACTCAAGAACTGGTTAGTAACTCCCAGTTGGAGTTGTTTCCTGGAGAAGGTCTCAGCGCAGAGTGGCCCTGACAGGGCTCATGGCAGACAATAACAAACAATGTGACATGAAATATGATCAGGAGTTGTCTAAAGATCAAGATCAATTGGATCACCACAGGGATGACATTGACAGGGTTTGGCAGTACAGAGATGAAGTGATCTCTTTGAGGGATGACTTGATGAAGGTGGAGATGGAAATATCTGATATGAAGGATCATTTGTGTCATTGTGGCGATTCAGTATGTGTATGATCTTGTTTATCTTGATGTTTGATTGATCATTTTCTAGGGGTATCGTCTTGTTCAAGCTAGCCAAGTTGGGAGTGACCAGGGGTGGGTGCATTGTTATTTTTAACTGCAGGGCACATTTTGATTACAGGGCACATTTTGGTCACATGGCAGGAAAACATTTAAAATGCACTCAAGTTTTAATTACTAAGCACATTGTGACTGCATTTCAGCAAACATTTAAAATGTTGGGTGATTTTTGATTGTTAAGCACATTGTGATCAAGTGGTGCCTGTTATCATAATATGTTCACCATGTGCCTACTGGGTATTTTCCCCCTTGTCCCCAGTGAAAGGTTCAGCACCACACTGCATGTTGAGGTAATTTTCCACTAAATCCTTTATATCAGCTACACCTACAGAATGCTGACCTGTCTAGGTTGCCCATTGTCCTTCTTGGAGTTCAAGGAGTTCTGGAGTCACATAGAGGCTGTGAATGCCAATTTGTTCATCTTGAGGGGCACCACTGAATGCACATGTAAGCAGTCATAGCAGATATCCTTTACCAGCTCACAAACCATGCCTTGTCCAGTCTTAGTTACAGAGACCACACAGGACTCCAAAACTTGCAAGCTGTCTTATCACTGTATCTGCCCTAAGGTTTTCTGGAGTCAAAACAGTTGAGAGTTCCATTTCAAGAAGCAAGGAGGTTGGTTTTCAATACCTTCTTGCCTCCATGCATCAGTAACTATCAGACACAGGGTGCATAGAAGAGTTTTCTAAAGCAGAAAACTATAAAGAAAATGTGATAAAAAGTATAAATACTATTAGCCTATTTTGCATCTTAAAAAAGTGTAATTGAATTCAAACTTTTCTTGTTGTACCATTCAGGATCTTGAGAAAAGTCTGAATTTAATTACACTTTTTAAAACATAAAATAGGCTGATGGTATTTATACTGTTTCTTATATTTTCTTTATAATTTTCTACCTCAAAAGCTCTTCTATGCACCCTGTCAAAACAGTATGAATGCATTGACAGTAATGAATTAAAACACCAACTCAAAGCAGCCCATGCTCCCAGTCAACAATCTGAAAGTAGTTCAACATTGGTCAATACCCCCACCTCTGCTGAATCCTCAATGCTAGCAGCAGCTCCAATGTCTGTTGACATTGATGAAGATGTCAGAGTGACTGAGTTAGAGGAGCATCCCATGGTTGTTGACAACCAGAGCCCCATCAATGAAGCCAGAGCATGACCACAACCTGGTGAGCTGTATTCCTTCCATTGATAAAGTTGTTCCTGTCTGACATTCAAGCTACAAAGAAGACCAGTTTAACAAGGGTGGAATAGAAGGTGAGCAGCACATTGTCCAACTTCTCCAGAAGAAAGCTGACTGAATCCACCCCCCTCTGTGATAACAAAAGGAGAGGGTTTTAAGAACAACACTGCTGTCCTCACCAACAAAGCTATCTCCTTGCTCTGGGACTGGGGCTTGCATGTCAATGGTGAGCTGAAGTCCCTCAACTGCTGGACCTGCAAGCAAGGGATTGAACCAAAGCCAACAAGAACCATTAAGCACCTAAAAAAAAACACTGCAGGAAAGGCCAGACTATCAAGAGGCAGAACCCTGAGCTCCTTCCAAGCTTAACAACCACTCTGGAGGGCTACAGTTTTCAAATGTTGTCATGTGTCTGGTTTCAACCTACATTAGAGCTCCAATCCCCAAAATCAAGGTGCACAGTGTATTTTACTGCTCCATTCTATCAACTGATGGAACACCCTGCTCTTCTGTCTTCCTAAAGGCAGAAAGCCTCTACCAGCATACAAAACTGTGTTGCCCTCTGGTCCACATAGACAAATGAATCTCCAGTTCTATGCTCACTGGGGGTAAGAGTACCAAGAAACAAGTGGAAACATTTCAGGAACATTTCAGGGTCTGGGTCAATTTTCCTGCACTGTAACCAAAGACACATTTAGAGTACATTTGGAATGTGTTTCTAAGATGAAACTGAAACATTTCTAATGGTAACATTTAAAATGTTCCTAACCTGTCACCACAAATAATCCTCCAATGTTTTTGGTAGGAATGAGCCTTGTATCTCATGTCCCTTCAATGTTCCTGTAAATGGGCCATGCACTTAAGATGTTCCCACTTGAAAGTGGGCCTAAGAATATCTAAAACTCACTTCTGAGAACATATTAAATGTTACTAGTGGAAATATTTCATATTTCATTTTAGAAACCTAAATGTACCCTAAATGTATCTGTTGGTTACAATGCAGGAAAATTGACCTGGACTCTGAAATGCTCCTAAAATGTTCCCATTTATTTCTGGATACCCTTACCCTCAGTGGCTGTTGGTGGAATCTTCTTTGCTGCTTCAGCTCTTCAGTACTTTCTCTTCCACTTTAAGCCTGTACTCCAGGTCCTTTCCCTTCTTTGGTTCTTCTTTGGCATTGCTAAGTACATCATGTGACTTGGGTGATAAATGAAGGTGATCAAGTTGGTGGGTTGCAAGTGTGAACATGAAGGAGAAAAGTGAGCTCAGGTTGATATGAGTCCAACCTTGAGGAGACCAACCTCCTTCACTCCTCTTCCTTGTTTCCCTCCCTAGTCACTCACTGTCATACTTTTGTCATGAGCCTTACCTTCAGTAGAATTGGAAATGTTTGTCATCATGCTCCTAATGGCAATACTGGTGGTTATAGCAATCTTAGGCATCATCTCATATACCTGGAATCACTTGGCAATGGTGCCATGCATCTGTTCAGAATTCACCTCACTGGATTGGATTGCTTCAATGATCTCTGCATACAACCACCTCAAGGATAAACATCAATTCCCTGAGGGGCTAAAGGCTAATTTACTGGTACTTGACAAAAAGTGCCAGAGGTAGGTTTTTTCCCCACCTCTGGAATCCCCAATAAAATGCTGACATGCTTTGAAGATGCTATGCATAGTTGAGGGGACAAGAGGAGCATTTTGAAACAACCTGGTTTTCATACCTGTGGCCCCAGGAAGCTTGTAACTGCTTTGCTGCAACCAGGACAGCCAGAGGGGGTCTTACCTGGCAGGCAAATTGAGAGTTTATTGAGAGTTTATAATCAATTCATTCTCAATTTGCCCAGGGGGTAAGTTGTGAGTTCTTTTAAAAATTACCCACCACTTTGATCTCAATTTGATCAGTGGTAAGTTATGAGTTTGTTCAAAAGAAACCTACCAAATTACCCACCAGGTATTTTTTGAATGAACCCCCTGGGTTCTTTGACAATTTTGTTCAAAACTTACCTATAATTTGCCTGAGCCACTCATTGAGAGTTCTTCAAAAAAATGCCCAACAATTTGATCACAATGTACTCAAACACATACTCAATGAGTTCTTTGAGAGTTTGTGGTAAAATTGAGTACAAATTGTAGGTAAGTTTTGAACAAAATTGTCAAAGAACCTGGGAGGTTCATTTAAAAAATACCTGGTGGGTAATTTTTCCACTCTTGACTCAGCAATGGCTGCCTCAACAAAACATAACTTTGGAATTGTATCCATCTGGTCCCCAATGGTTGAAAGGGGGTAGTTTATACCACTGGATTCTGGCTGATATTCTGTGGCTTTGAGGTCAATATCAGAGTTGGATGGTTGGTACTCCTGGGGATTGTGCACTCCTGGTGACCTAGAACTGTTTGACCCCAGCTGAATAAAAGGGGTTGAGGAAGAGGGGGACTGAGTTGGGGAAAGAGATAGAGATTGGGAGTGTGTAATCTGGATATCTTCATCTTTGTTACTTGGGGGGAGCCTAGCTGGTATTGGAGAGAGTGTAAGCCAGATGTCTTCATCACTTTGGTTACTTGGGGAGTTGGACATGGGATTTTTATCTAGATTCTATCTGTTAGATCCAAACCCAGTTTCTTAGGTTGCTCTGATTATTTCACCTTCACCCTTGATATTTATCCCCTAACACAAAGGGTTGTTAGTATCTGCATCCATGTGGCCAAAGTCTATACTGTCCATGGGTCAACATCCTTGCATACTAACCATTCTAGGAAATTGATGGTGCATGGCCCACAACTTGAATTATCATGTTGCCTTTGCTGGGGGAGAGAATTTCCCTTCCACTCTAAATCAACTTTCTAGAGAACTTTTGCAAAATCCAAGAAGACTCCTTTGATAACATTATCCCTCTCAATCTTGGAAGTGGTATCTGCTGGCTCTTTTGAGTTACCTGTTGATGTCACTTGTTATCAGACCATACACCACTAAAGCACCTCATACTTACCATAGGAAAGTTCCTTTTTTTCCACATCTACACATACTACTACCCAGTGGTGATGATGGAAAAATGGGGTATATAGCTGTTTCTTTTTCTGCACCTTTGCTACTATCTTAAGAATGAAATTCTATATATGCAATCATATTAACAAAAGACAAAACACACCAATGCACCTTAAAGCTTGAGAAACCTAGGAAATGACCTAAGACCATCCTTTTATAGCTTTAATAGTATGGGAAAAAGTAGTTGCAGTGATCACAATTGGTAGTTTGTGTTCAGCAACTCTTTTAAAGAGATTGGCAAAAAAGTCCATATGTTCACCACTAAGCCAATTATCAGAGAGGAGGGTAGAGAGGTCACCCATGGAGTAGAATAGCCTGGCAGAGGGTGGGTTTTTCCATGGTAGGTGACAAAGCTATTTGTCCACCAGATGTTGTGGATAGTTGCCAGTTTTAAGCCAGCTAACCAAGTCAGCCCAGGCTTTCTTGGAGGAAATGGCATGAGATATAGCTCTTCAGTAATACTAGGGGAGTTACCAATGACAGAGCAATATCCCTCCCCCTGTGCTATCTCCATCAGTTTTCCTATTGCAGCAATCTTAGAGGCTGATGGGACCTCTTTCAATGCTCTTAGTGTCTTCTCATACTTCCAAGGTTTTTCACAGGAGAACAGAGCTGGAATTGGTAGTTCCTGGGAATATATGTCAGACCCCTGTTTTGGCAGTGGCCATTCCAGGAGATATTGGATGGTCATTTCTCCTGGGAGTGTTAACGTTACGAAGTAACATATGATACCGCCGGATCATCCCGTAGATAAACATACCATACACTCGCTTATGTTTTTCTCTTTTTCTTCCCTCAGTTGATTCCGTCACAACTGAGGTTCATAGTCTCATTCGTTCGTTACGCTCACTCATAATCCTAACTATTATACTAGTTCCTTTATCAGGTACATAATATCTAATACAGTTGATTCCGTCACAACTGAGTTCCTTTATCAGGTTATGAGCCCGGAGCATTAAACGCTCCGGTGCTGGATGAGCAACCCGGACGACGTTCTCTCGACCGGTGAACTCCCAAGCCTCGCCAACATCTCTGTTGTCACTGCTGCACAATCTATATCAACTCTCATACCAACAGGCCAACCACCTCTACGACACGTCAGCACCCTACCTCCGACAATGCCAACTGGTGGCAACGCATCATCCTCCACTCCGACAGACTTCACGAAACTCCTTACGAATCTCGGAACCAACACCTTGCTCAAGACAGTCTTATCGACAATCGTCAAACTCAACGGGAACGAAAACTATGTCCACTGGTCGGACTCGATCATCAGCGCACTGCGATTTCTCAAGATCAAAAAGATCCTGACCGGCGTGGAACCGAAACCGTCTATCGACCCGAATGACAAGGACTCTGTAGCCAATGCCGAAAGTTGGGAGTCACTCGATGCCTTCATCGTGATGAACCTCAATTTATCAGAACGTCTCCAAAGTCAAGTCCGGCACCTCCCAACATCCCACGAGCGATGGACTGAGCTCAACAAACTCTACAAACCGAAGTCTACCACCAGTATCACCCTCCATTTGACCTCAATCGTCAACGTCTGTTACGACGGATCAGTCAAGTTTGAAGATTTCGTAGCCGACAAATGCGAACACAATAGGCTGCTCAAGGAACTCGGTGGACAAAGTCTACCAGATTCCTACATCGCCATCCTCATTCGCTCCGGTCTACCCAAAAATCTGAAACAAACTGTTGCCCATCTCTCAGACGACACGATCACAACCGATGAACTCGTCAACATCATCCGCTCTGGACAGCAAGAACTCATCATTGGTGAAATGCAAACCTCCACCTCATCCGACGCTGCTCTTTACGGTCGCCACAATAAGCCGAACCAAAAGAAGCCCAATCACGAACCATGCAGAACACCTGGTTGTCCTAGGCCACAATCGCATCCAACCTACAACTGCTGGTCACCCGGTGGGCCGAAACATGACCCGAACCGAAAACCGAAGTCAAAACGGAAGGGCAAGGAGAAGGCACACAAAGTTGATGATGATGACGAAGATGACGATACCAGTACCACAAGTTTGAGCATTCGCCTCAATAGAACGTATCTTGCCAAGCAATCCGACTCCGCTTTACTTTATGTTTCCCCGACCGAAACGTCAACGTCTTGTTCTGTGTCCCAAGCTTATCTCGCAAAGGGACCTACACAAATCATCATTGACTCCGGCACGACATCGCACATCCACAACGAGCGGTCGGACTTCAGTTTTCTTGATAAAGACGACACGAACAACATAACTGGTTTCGGGGACGGAACGATATCATCTTCTGGTCGCGGATCTGCTATTGTCTGGATAAAGTCTCCCAGACACAAGAACTCCGTCAACCGCATCACACTATCTAAGGCAATGTTCGTACCCTCATCGGGTGTATCTCTTCTCTCCGTTTCGAGATTTGACAAAGCCCGATGTCGAATTGAGTTCGCTAACGGGCGTTGCACTATTTCTGATGCGAAAACCAACGACGTTATCCTCACTGGCACCATGCGAAACAACCTATACTATCTTAACAACATATCTCGTGACACCGCAACGGAAGTTCCAACAAAAGTTTATCATACGACGAACTCCGAAATCACATTAGACCTGATGCACCGACGTCTTGGTCATCTCAACACACTGGGGACAAGGGGTCACTCACCTGGTAGGCAAATGGTGGGTTTGTGCTGAGTTTGTGTTAAAGTTGCCTGATCATTACCCACCAGGTAAGTGCTGGGCAAATTTAAAAATTGCCCACCTCCT
>Ga0307517_10005992_pt1 | contig 18136 bp, 11 predicted proteins | sample 23_EM_MG_FD_194515 | JGI IMG/M metagenome (GOLD analysis project Ga0307517, IMG submission 194515) | Populus trichocarpa ectomycorrhiza microbial communities from riparian zone in the Pacific Northwest, United States - 23_EM | ecosystem: Host-associated > Plants > Roots > Unclassified | place... | reverse complement strand
CAAAACAATTGTTGTTAACATGTGACCCTTTGAAAAAAAGAAAAGAAAAGGGAAATAAAATTAGAAAAGATGATTGGGTAATGAAAACAAGAGATTCATATAAATCAAAGAATATATGGTTCTGTTTTCTCGTAGGAAACTATTTATTTCTATCGTTTTCAATAAATTATTCTATATGAATTAATATAAACAATTCATGTATTATTTTAAATTTATAAATAATTTTGGTGTGATAATATGTCTTTACGTTGATGACGACATAATCATTATTAGTACTAACATGAATGATATTAATGATATGAAGAAATATCTAACCTTAAAATTCAAAATGTAAGACTTAAATGAGGTAGATAAAACTATGGGTGTTCAAAAAAATCAATTAACCGATTAAACCATAAAAATCAGGGAAAATTAACCGAAAACACCGAACCAAGAGAAAAAACCGATCAAACCGATTTAAAAATTAGAAAACTCACTCAGTCCGGTTCGATTTCATTTTTAAAAACTAAAACCGGGTAACCGAATCGGACCCAATGTGTCTTCAAGGCTTAAACCCACTTAAAAAAAGGGGAGGGGTATAAATAGAAAAGTAACCTAACCCAAGTTCCCTAACCCTACAAATTTCCCCACTTTTCCAATAAAAATAGCAGCCATCTCATTCCATCTCTCTCTTTGGTTGCCATCTAGAGATGTTTAGTTTTTATTTTGATTTTTAAAGGCCTTTTGTTTTTGTTTTATAATTTCTGCTTCCATTTATTGTACTTCATCATCTAAAGTGTATAATCTACATAGTATAAGCCATTGTGAGCCGGTGTATAATCCACTCCACTTTTCTTGTATAGTTGTTGGAAGTGGATGACGCTTTCTATATTAAGATTAGAAGTGTTCTCCCTCATTCATCCACACTAATCACGATTGCACTTTTGCAAAGGTTGATGCATTCTCCGCCTACCACGGATAATCTCAGGCAATATGCATAATTTTCTTGTTCGACAAATTTGTCTTTACATACTATGGCAGGGACCTTAAGAGAGTATAGTAAATAATTTGTTCACAAATTTTCTTCTTTTCACCTTTTTTTTTTGTGTTGGCCGATGTGATTAGATTTTTCGATTTCAACCCTAAAAAACTGATATTGACCGGACTGAACCAGTTCGGTTTGAACTGGTTTTCGGTTCGGTTCGTCCATTTTCTTAGGAAATTTCATTTTCTGGTTTCGTTGGGATTTTCATTCCAAACAAAACCGGACCAGACCGTAAACACCCCTAGATACAATTTTAGGAATCAAAGCAATAAAACATGGTGAGGGTTTTGCTCTTTGTCATTCTCATTATATTGATAAAGTCTTAAATAAATTTAATCAATTGATTATCAAAGAAGCAAATATTCTCTATGATGTTTCTTTTAAGTTGACAAAAATTATTGATAGAGCAATTGTTCAAATTAAATATGCTAATGCAATTGGTAGCTTAATGTATGTCATGCATTGTACTAGATTAAATATTGCTTTCATGATATGTAAATTGTCTAAATACACAAGTAATCCTAGTAAGGATCATTGGAAAGAAATTATAAAAGTACGTGATAAAAAAGACTATGAATTTTAGATTGTTTTATAATAATTTTCTAATTGTACTTTAAAGTTATATTAGTGCTAGTTGGATAACTAATACAGGTGATAATAAGGCAACCTCTGGACAAGTATTTATTTTAGGAGGTGGTGTTATTTCTTAGGCTTTAAAGAAACAAACATGTATAACTCATTCTATAATGAAATCCGAGTTTATAGCTTTAGCAGTCACAGGTAAGGAGACAAAATAGTTGAGAAATATGTTATTGACATTAAATTGTGGCCACAACCGATGTCATCTATCTTCGTACACTATGATAGTTAAGCAACCATGTCCAAGGCATTTAGTAAAATTTACAATGAAAAATCTAGACATATCAACTTGAAACATAAATATACAAGGCAATTAATTTCTGACAGGATAATTATCATTGTGTATGTCAGATCTTGCAATAATCTAGCAGATCATTTCACTAAAGGTCTCTCAAGAGATTTAGTTAGAAACATTTATGCTAGTATGAGATTAAGACCATTTAATTAAACTTACTAATAAGAGGAACCCAACTTTTACTAGTACTTTTGCTAGTTAGGAGTTTTATGGGTAATAAGAAATTATTAGTAAGAATTGTGTTTTCTGATTTGTGTATGAAATCAAGATTTACAAAATTAGTATTCCAAATAAATAAGAGGATGAGTGATTAACACTCTTAATAAAATCTCAATGTAAGATGAAAATTTCACCAATATGAACATATAAAGTGGTGCCATTTCAACAAAAGTTTGGAAAACTCTGTAAATATTCATGAATTCAGAAAGTAGCACAAGATCATATTAGTGCTGAAATAATGGTGAACTTCTATTTTGAATTAATTGGATCATGTGTGTAGTATTTCCAATTTTATTGAATAAAATCTTGATTTAAGTTTTTTTGCAATCCTGATTTCTTTAGAGGTATGAAATGCTTAGACTAAGAAGAGGTTTAAATATAAAGATACCTCTTTTTTTGCATGAAACATGGTACTGCCTAATATTACAAGATAAGTAGGGGATTGTTGTTAAAATATAACTTGTATATTAGGTAATTAAATAGAACTTTATCCCACGTTAGAAAGGTAAGAGGTTTTATTAGGTAGTGAGAGAGTTGTTCATGTTTTCTCAATTAATTAGATATAAGTACTTTTTTAACAAAATTAATAATTTATATCTTATAAAAAAAATATGTCAGTGTAATCTCTCTTTTATTTAATAAAAATAAAAAAACAACAAGAACAAATATAAAAAAAAACATTTTGACAATCTGAAATCAAAATAAAAAGGTATCCTTCTTTATATATTTTTTTAGAAAACGTCTTACCATAATCATAGTTTAAATTAAACAAAAAATAATGTTATGATAATTCCAACGTAAATGCATTAAAGAATATATGACAATAAGATATCACCGTGCATTGTCGTGGAAAATGTTTTTTAAAAGCATTATTTAACTCAGTAATTTTGGTTAGGTCAATCTAGAGACACTCTATCCAAGTCGTTTGTTTGGCACAATTTTCAAATTAAATTTGGTATAAGTTGATATTTTATAACTTGGTTGCTTGGTTTTAATCAACGTGACTTGGTCAACAAATTTAAAACCCAGTTTGACAAAACAAAATGAAAATGGTGTCATTCTAGCATCTTTTAAATATTGAATTGATGATGTTTTGGATTGACCCGGGTTAAACCACCACTCCCACGACTTGAGTCATTGACTTGGTCATCTACTAACTTTATTTCTTGGAATTAATTTTTTATTTAATCATATTATAATAATAAAAAAAACATATGTATGAAACTAATTGAATCAAATTTATGGAAAAAACACACAAAAAAAAGACATAATGAAGGGTTGTAAAAAAATGTGCTTGCTTCAATAAAATAATATCTGAAGACCTGTTGGGTTGGGCTCTTGGCTATCCCAGGATTCAAATTAAACTGGATGGAAGTTGACATTATATAACCCAATTGACTAAGTGAGTCTAAGCGTGACATTGTCAAACTAGTAAAAACCTGGTCTAACTTAAAAAAAAATCATGGCGACATCATTTTAATATTTTAATAAAAAATATTTAGACAATAATATTTTAGATTGATCCTGGTCAACTTAGGTTAAACCTGTCAAACATATGACTTGGGTTATGTACTCAAGTATGTTTATCAAACGACACATCATTTATTATGGAAAAAAGACTTGTTGTCTATTGGTTGGCTTTTAGCCCACTACCATCCATCTTTGGTAACTGGAAAATCAAGGCAAATCTAAAGGACAAAAAAAATACATTAAAACCCTTTTTCATTTGAAAACATCTGAGAAACATAATAAACACCTTAATAAATCCATTTTAATTCTTAAATTAACATTTAATCGTTTAAAAAGTGAAAAAGCAACCCAAATTCAAAACTATCTTCGAGTCTTGATTTACCTTTTTTCGGCGAGATGAAGGATAAAAAACACCTAAATAAGTCTTTTCTCATTGAATAAAATCTGTCGACACCAGGATTGATTATTTTTATTGTCAGAACGTGGTCAATCAACAACTTTCTCTCTGTTTTGTTATTTTTTGATAACTTTCTCTTTTCTCTCCCAAAACCAAGGAATGAGAAACAAACAACATGAATTTCTAGACCAAAATTAAAACCCGAACTATAAAAGAAGAAAAAGGAATTATATGGACTAGAAGCAATTTATTTTTGTGAATTTGTTAGTGAGCATGCATTTTTCTCTTGTCTTGCATTTCTTCCTCTCTCTTTTAATTGTATATTTCCACTACTAATTAAACCATAGTTCATTAAATTAGATTTCAATCAAGTTTAAAAATCTAGAAAAATCCTTCAAATTCATAGCGAGAGAAAATTTAGTTTTCTTTTAATATTTAGTTCCTTAGTTGTAATAAAAGGATGAACCTAAAAAAATAATCCCAAGTACACTCAATTTTCCTCCAAATACATTTTTTATATCAATTTTATCTCTCAAGTTTTAAAAATTCTCAATTAAGTTTTTCCATCCATATTTGATCACGGATCCAATTCAAAAGGTACTTTCTTTATAAGAAACACTATCATTTTGTAGAAAATTTAACGTTTTATATTTAGAATTATAATAAAGGACCCTATTGAAATATCCAAGTAATCAGGGGACAAAATTGTTACAAAAATTATTTGGGAGTAAAATTTATTATATTCCAATAGTTAGGGGTATATTTGAGGTTTGTCCAAAAGGAAAAAGGTATACAATGTATGTATTTGTGTCTCTTTTCACCCTTTTTGCTAATTACATCCTCTTCCCTTTCTTTTCTTGATCCTGTCCTCCGCTTCTTGTTCACAGTTTTTCCTTTGGGTTTTATTCTCTCTTATTTTGAAGATGTCTAGTGAAATGCCCTTTATAAGTAGCCACGAAAACAACAATGGATGGGATCAAGATAATTCAAGATTGATCCCTTTTGATGAATCAGCACGCATACTCTTGGAATTCGAAGTGTCCACGTCTGTATTGGATGATTTGAGTGAAGATGACTATTCTGATTTTGAAGATGATAGTACTGATGGTCAGGAAGATATGGGTTTTGAGGATAACATGTCTTCTGTTTCTTCAGAATCATACACTAGTCATGTTCTTGATGCTAATGATCTTTCAATGCAGCTGCGGACAGAACTTGCCCTGGGTGAAGTTCCGCCCCTTCCTCCGCCGTATACTTTCACTCTTTATTCTGCTGGTTTTTATCTTGAAGATCCATCTTTGAGGTTAGCGGAAACATTGAGTGATAATGAGGGTCCAAAGGCGCAGTCCGCGAGTAAAGAATCCATTGAAAACTTGGAGGAGGTGAAGATTGATAGGGGATCATCAAATTTGGAGTGTCCCGTTTGCTTAGAAACGATCTCAACGGGGTCCGAAGCTAAACGCATGCCATGCTTTCATATCTACCATGGGAAGTGCATTGTTGAGTGGTTAATGAATAGCAATACATGCCCTGTTTGTCGCTACCAGATGCCTACAGAGTCTTGATTGATTTGGTTTCAAATTGGTTCTTGAACATGTCTTGAAATTCTTTGATTTTGTTATCTTCCGTACTTTTATCTTTGTTCTTAGTTGAGGGAGTAGTAGCACTATTACTTTGTCCTCAGAAGCCAGGGACTGTGAGAATGCAGGTCCACTGGTTTTCCTTTGTTTGATGGTACAATCCTGTTTGTCAACATGCATGTAGGCATTTATTTTCTAGCTTTCCTTGACCAAAATCCTGGAAAAGTTATGTTTTAGACGAAGCATGCTGATCAGCTTATGGTTTGTTTCAATGCAAGATCTACTTCTTCTTTTTCCATTTTTTTCCGGGGGCTGTTTGTAACCAGAAGCCAGCAAGTTCTGAGTTAATTTTCGTTGCAAGGAAGCATCATGCCATATTGGCATGTGTGTAGTGATAACTAAGCAGGCAAAATCAATCAAGACTAGAAGTTGATTTCGTTGCAGTGCTAATTTCCCGATGAAATATTTATCCAAATTTGTCTTGAAAATTTATGTAAGCTATAGAAAACAAAAGGTGTGGGTGTTAATTTAATCCGAATCCAATCAATAATGACTCATCCCAGATAATTTAAAACATTTAGATTTTTTTTAATATGTATTTTATGTCAATATATATATATATATATATTATTTTTTATTGAATAATAAATAATAATAAATATTTATATGAATACCTGAAATCTAATTGGTAGTTTATAAATATCTAAATTTATTATCTAATAAAAAATAAATAGAATATAAATATTAAAAAATCCAACCTCTAATTACTCATTGCTATCCCTAGCAAAATAAAAAAGAAGAAAAAGGGACACATGGATAATGCCTACGAAGCCATTCATTAAAGTTGAACCAATCCATGCCTGCTAAGATAGGAGAGACAATTGGAAAACCTTATGACTTGAGCAATGTCGATGAAATAATTGGATGCAATCTTGCTTGCTTAAATTAAAAGAGTAATTCTTATATTTACTTAGGACAAGTTATGCTTAATGATTGATAAAATTTATCAAGAAAAAAAAAATTTTAACTAGCCAGACAACTAACCACCCTGGTCGTCCATTTTAGATAACCAAGTGTGGTTGCCTGACCCGACCCAATAACCAATCTAATTTTATTTCTTTCTCTTCATGATTTTTCTTTTCTCTATGCCTTTTCCTTTCATATTTGTACATTTACTTTCTAGGATACTAACAATTATAATATGCGGCCACATAATTTTTGATGTCTTGTATGCGTAAGCTTTTTAGATATACACATTGTAACACCAATAGCTATATTAATGCTATGCCTCTCAACTCGCATGAACACCAATGAAAATAAATATATTATGTTACAAAGACGTGACATATCAACTTCTACTACATTCGCGTACCAAGCATCAAACCCATGAAACAACATCACACTAACCGGGGAACCACCTTAGTTGGCTAATGACAAAATTCCTCCTTCATATAAATGTGTTTGGTATTGTGGTGCTTTTATGGTTGTGGTTTGAAAAAAATTGTTTTATAAAAAATATTTTTGGTTGAGATTGGTTTGATATTTATATATGTTTGGTTAAAACTGTGGTTGAAATTAAGGTTGAACAAAAAATAGTTTAATGTGTTTGGTCAAAAATGCTTTTCAAATTGAGGTTATAAAATAATTAAAAAAGATATATATTAATATTGATGGTTGTTAATTTAAATATTGTAGATTTAACTACTACTATTACATCATGAAATAAATAATATTTTATATAAAATATTTTTTATTATTTCATTAAACTATCTACAATTCCATCACGTATGAAATTCATCCGATAAGGACTACAGTTTTCTTGGTTTCTTAAGCGCGCAACAACATCATGAACAGAATTGGGATTGTGATCAAATTCTGCAAATGCTACGTCATCAAGCGATCTCCTTCTAATTTATGTAGTGTCATTAAATAATGTTAAGCACTAGTTTTTCGAATAAAACACAATTAAAAAAAATGATTTTTTTTATTTTACTGGGTCGAATCCGGTATAATGCATTTAACTTTGGACCAGAACCGGTTTAGCCGGAACAGTAGAGAGAAAATTAATTCACTCTCCACGGCAGAAGATGAGGAAAATGAGGTTGCTGTTGTTGCCAAGCTGCCTTTTCACAAGTGTTAATGGGTCCCACTAAACATAACCAAACACAAAACACTGCAGCTTGCTTTAACCTCAGGTGCAACTACATTACCAAACGGCACATGTCCAAGCTAGGTGTTTAAGTACACTTGCTCTCACAAGTGAAAGAGGATCAACTTTGGAGACACGGACTCTCCACAGTAGAGTCACAAAGTCTCTCTCTACCTACATACTCTCAAAGCACACAGATTTTTCAAAGTCACACGGAGCCAACTACACCCAAATACGCACACCATGTACTTTCATTTTTCTTTTCTATATATTTTCTTCTCCCTCACATTCACATAAACATGGAAGAGTCTCTCGTTACATTGGGATACACTTTTTTAGGAACTCTCAAATACAAGCTTACACTTTTTTAGGAACTCTCAAATACAAGCTTACTCCAGTTTACATTTCTTAGCCTAGTCTCGCAGCAGACCATATAAAACCTAATTTTTATGTGAGGTTTTTTTTTAATGATTTCATCAGCTACATTGTCTATAGGAATTGGAAAAAAATCAGTTTATTATTGATTAACACCTTTCACCAAAAACATTTTTTATATCCAACAAAACTCCAATACAAGAAAAGCTAACCATATCCTTACTGAAGTGCAAATGCTTAATAATGCTATCGTAACAATATCAGCGCACTCTTTCTTATGTACAACTATAAGATGATGTGCATACACTGTAATGATTTTAGTCTTTAAGGGGCATAGCGTGATGATAAAAGGTTTGAGATTTGCACAGCAGGTCTCGAGTTCGAGTCATAGCGTGCACCTCTTGTAAAAGTCTGGGACAACCAGGGTTTTACCCGCTCACCTAAACCCACAAAGTGCGCTTTTCAGGAATGAGGTTTCCTCGAATCCAAAAAAAAAAATAATGACTTTAGTTCCATGCAAAGAATGAGTATATCATATAATGATATACAAGCGAAATTCAGATGTAAAAACACAATGTTATATGCAGATACAAAGCCTGACTATTTGTAAACCCATTTTATTAAATTTAAATCCTTCTCTGTTTCAAAGATATTGCGATCATTCATGTTACATATATTTTAATTTTTAAACTGGATGATTTGAATCAGGTGAAAAATAAGATAACAAACAATTAAATTAATTACTATTTTTATTAAATATTAAATCGTGTTCATTCTATTTAAATTTTATAACTTGTATAAAAAAAATAACAAAGAAAATTACTGGATCCCATTTTATTCCCCAAAAAAAAAATCAGTAGCATTTGACATCAAATCATGTTAGTTAGTAAAAGTCAGCAGTCCCGCACGTTTATGAAATCTAACAAAAAGTCCATCACCACACCTTCTATATATATATCAATGCAATTTTGATAGCATTCGTCTGCTTTTCAATAAAACGTCGTAGTTTCACTTTTCAATACCTTGTTTTGTTATGGTTTCAATTTCAAATCCCAATAAAATAAAGTTAAGAGAGAAAAACCAAAACGACAGAAGCTACAAGGCGGGAATTCCACTCCAAATTTAGTGGGGATGGGGTCACCATGGGCCCCACCTTCCAGAATTAATTTTTTGTTTTAGCTATTTCAAAAAATAAAAAAAAACCCAAAATTGAAAAAACGCGTTCCATTTCCCAGCTAAGATAGGCCAACAAAGCTGTTTTCCTTTCTCGATCTTTAGACCCCAATAGAAAAAAAGGAAAAACCGAAATCTGTTCCGATTTCTTTCAGAACGGTGTCGATCTATACATTTCTTCCTCGACGATTTCTCTCATACGGTTTCTTCTATAGCAATGGCTGTTGATTCTTCGCGATCTCATGTTCGCTTCCGCCTCTAACAATCTCTCTCAAGTTCGAGCTTTCATTACTCACATTTTGACCGTAGCACTCCTTTTGCTTCTAATTAGGGTCTAATGTCGATCTGGTGGCGAATTCGCGTATTTTTGGTCATATATGGAAGTGCATTTGTGATTTCTGTGTTTGAAATGAAGAATTTTTTTTGCTCTTGTTAGGGTTTTTGCAATTTTTTTTAAAAAATTATTGAATTCATAAGGTAGCTAACGATGTAGAAGTAAATTGTAGTTAACGAATTTTCGTTGCATCTGTTTTTCTGGCCGAGGTTAATTAGAATAGGCTATTAAACTTGATTAAGCTAGATAATACTGTTTAGTTGATTTTGGAGTGATTTTTATTCCTTTTTTCTTTTCTCTTTGTTTTTGGTAAAGTGTAGGGAAAGAAAAGAATCTAAAGCCAGCGTTTTTAGCTTTTTGTGACAAACTCTCTCATTTTTCTTGACCTGAGTTTAAAGTAGATAAAATCTTTACAATTAGAGTTGCTAAGGTGTGGAAATTAATATTTTGAACATTTATTTTGTGCAGTTCCATAATTAATACGTAGAAGCAAATAATTCTAGATCATTGAAACATGGATATTTCGCCAGAACGCAGCTTGAGCGAAAATGGGGGATATGACAGCTCTAATGAAGCTCATGCTGATGATGGTAAGGAATGCGCAAAATCCCGTGCTGCCTTTTTTTATCCTTTCTTGATTATGTGTCTTAGTTGAGAATTTTGATTTGGTTGCAGTCAATATTCAATCATTGGTTGAGTGGTTAAACCAAGCCCTACCTCATTTAAATATGCCATTGGATGCTTCAGAGGAGGAACTGAGAGCATACTTGATTGATGGCACTGTCTTGTGTAGTATTTTGAACAAGTTCTGTCCTGGTTTAGTTGAAATGGTTGGATTTCTTTCTTATCAACGTTTCTGCTGTATGGTTCTGTTTATCTCGTACATTTTTCTTTGTCTGGTTTTGAATTTTTCTAACAGGAATTTGGATTTGTTTTTTGGGCTTTTAGAGAGGCAGTTCCGAACCTGGACCAGAAAATATCCGAAAGTTTCTAGCAGCTATGGATGAATTGGCCTTGCCTAGGTTTGTACTTGCAGACATACAGGAGGTAAGCAAATTGTATTTTTGTAATAAAAGCAATTGTAGTTTGAATTTCAGTCTAATATTGATTCAGCTACGTATCATTCATTTGATTTTGGGATTCAAACTCAAAGGAAAGTGGAACCGACTTGACATTAGATCTGTTCTCTAAAGACAATATGATTAAAATAGTCATGTGTTGACACACTAGGTCTATTAATAAGTCATCTCCTAGTTAGATTTCAGTGAAGTGGGTCTTGGAAGGGAGTGTTAAACCTAGTTGGTACATTGTTGTGACAAATTTACCTTTTATATCATTGTGCTTCATCATTGATCTAGTTTGACTTCTAGCAGGGCTGGCTCTTGCTGGTAGTTATATGAAATATAAGGTTTAAGGTGATGAGCACATCATTTGGTTTGGGGCTTATTGTGAAATTTCCCAACACCACTTGCCTTTGCATTTGGCATAAAAAAACTGGATATTCTGTTACTAGCTTTCATGTCTTTGTCTCTTGTAAAAATTTACTGAAACAGATAATATGAGATGCTTTGCAGGGATACATGGAGCCAGTTCTGCAGTGTCTTGTGACCCTTAAAACACACATTGAATTTAATGGTGGGAAAGAGAGCATCCGTGAGCATCTAAGAAGAAGATGGAATCTACCAAAGATGGAGTTTTCAGAGGGAATTGATAACTCGCAAGTGGACACAATGACATATGGTGAAAACTCTTCCATATATGGAGAAGAGAGGCAAAGAGATTCTTTTGACAACAAATATGGAAGCGGTATGGATGGTTCTATCTCATTAAAATTGTATGAAACAGAAGTTGTACTTGTATGCATTAAAATTGCAACTTTCTAATTACATGCGCGATTAGATTTGCTTGGCAATGTCCAAACAGATCTTTCTGAATTTGATTGGGGTTATTGTGATCCTGTATGGGGCAGCTATGAAGGGAATAATACTAATCCTGATCTTGGTTAACCCACCCCCCACCCCCCCCACCCCCCCCACCCCCACCACCACCCCCACCACCCCACCTATATATATACTGCATATTATACGAGTTTATATGTAGTATTTTCTTATTCTTGTTCTTCTGGTTGTTTCCTATTCAGCATCTGCTGCTTTGGTGCATGATGTTGTACACAATTTATCTGAGATGTTCCAACAAAAGCAAGGGTCTTATGCTGATCTTTCAGATTCCAATATTTTGGAATTGATGAAATCAAATGGGCTGGACGTAAGTTTCTGGCATCTTGTGTGTTTGTGTGATGATCAATTAAGAAAGCTAACTTCAAGAGCGATGCTGCTCTAATGCATTTTTTTTCATTCCTTTGAGCAGAATACCTCTACTCGAACATTGTTCAGCTTAGTGAACAGAATTCTGGAAGAAAGCATTGAAAGAAAGAATGGGCATGTCCATCATGTATGCCAATCAGATGATGCATAGACACTGCATGTCTAATGCATGTTTCAATTGATATATTGTTTGATCAATAATTTCTTGATTTCTCTCTCTTTTGTCTCTAAGTGATGTCCTTTGTATGTTTTGAATAGCAGATGGCTCATATAGTGAAGAAAGTTGTGCAAGTTATTGAACAACGGGTTTCAACTCTAGCAGTGAACTTGAAAGATGTAATGTTGAGTTGTCTTCTAGATTACATTCATTTGTAATATATTGTATATTGCTCATGCATATTGATGATCATTTTGTTGCCTACTTGTAGCAAAACAATCTTTACAAGGTTCGCTTGGGAAAGTGCCAATCACGAATAAAAGTCTTAGAGACCCTTGCAGCTGGAACCACAGAAGAAATTCGGGTACCTTGAATAAAATTTTTAATTGCCTTGCCTATCTTATTTGAAATTCAAATAATTGATATTTATCCTTTTTTTATTTATTTAATATTTAAATGCAGGTTTTGTTGTCACAGCTACAACAAATCAAGGTGTGACTTTGTTATTCGATATTTCGGTAGCATGCTATTTCAGTTCATTCCTAGTTTCCAATGTCAGGTTGTTCTTAGCCTTTAGGCAAATGCAACACAATCAGGATGCATCTTTTGTTATTGAAATTATGTATACACCAAAGAAGGGAAAAAGAAAAGAAAAGAAAATAATTGAACTCACATTGGTGTTGAACATTGCATAGCCTAGTGCATATGACCAAGAACTGCAGATTTGCTGAATTCCTCAACTACTGCATTATATAGTGGTACCGTTTATGCTGGGTGTTGCCGGCAACCTAAGTTGAAATATTTAGCCCCTGATTTTGCAGGTTTGAAGGAACTGTGATTTGATTAAGTTGTATATATATTTTGATTAGCAGCTGATGTGCACAATAGTGTCTTTAATTCGTTGTGTATAGTCTTCTTATTTGTCTTATATTTGTTCCTGTTACATGCTGCATAATTGAGGAGGTTATCCATGTGCTTTATTGATGAACGATTCTTTTTGCAAGTGGAAGGTGGCAAGCTTTTAAAATTAATTCGAAAGGCATCTAATATAATCATTTTTCATAACTGATAAGCAAGAACACCCACAAAGATGTTATAGTGTTTGTCTGTGTTATATTGCTCGTTCTGTAACTCTTTTTTTCCCATCATTTTCTTTGTTGCAGATTGAGAAAACTAAAATAGAGGAAAAGAAAAAACTTGAAGAGCAGGAGCTACTTAGAACAAAGCAAGAGAAAATCCACAGTGATATTGAGAACTCAACGCTGAAACATGAACTAGAGATAGCCAAGACAACACATGAAGAGCATTGCTTGCTATTGCAAGTGCAGGCTGAGGAAACTAAAGTTGAATTGGAGAAGAAATTAAAGGAACTTGAATGCTTCTTAGCAGAATCGATGAAGAGGGTGAAAGAACTCGAGTCATTTTCTGAATCTAAATCACAGAGATGGAAAAGTAAAGAGGGCTCCTATAGAAGCTTTATAGATTATCAATCTAGAGCTTTGAAGGTTTGCCTCACTCTCTTGTTCTTAAGTGAGCTTCTGTTGATGTTAAGTCAGTAAATTAATAATGCTTTTACTGTTAGGAATTGAGGGCAGCTGCTGACTCTGTAAAACATGAGATCTTGAAGGCCAAAAGGAGTTACGCTGAGGAATTTAATTTCTTGGGTAGGATTGACTGTCTGCTATAGTTTAGTTTAGTATTGTTTTTCAATTTCGTTTATTATTTTGATGTCAACAAGTGCATTCTGTGATTTGAGGGGCTTTCTTTTTTTTTTTTAAAAAAAAAAAATCTTGAGCAGGTGTGAAGCTTAAAGGACTAGCAGATGCTGCTGCAAATTATCATTCAGTTCTTGCAGAAAATCGAAGGCTATACAACGAGGTTCAGGATTTGAAAGGTACACTGCTCCATATGTTTTGCTTGGTATGCTCATGTTGCTTGTGCTGATTGCTGCACTTGTTTTAGGAAATGTTATAGTGCATTTTCTTTGTAGCTTATGCTTTTCTATCATCTGATCATAGGCAATATTAGAGTGTATTGTCGGATAAGACCATTCCTTCCTGGACAATCTAAGAAGCGAACAACAGTAGAATATATCGGTGAGAATGGTGAATTGGTTATATCAAATCCTTCAAAACAAGGAAAAGACAGTCATAGGCTTTTCAAATTAAACAAGGTTTTTGGTCCAGCAGCTACTCAAGGTTAGAGTTTTCCTTTTCTTTCATTTCTTTTTTCAAAAATCAAAGATTGATTTTACTTCACATTTTTCCTTTGAATTCCTTTTTTTTGTTTTTTTTACAAATAATCTAAGTTGTTGGAAGGCTTGCATTCAGTTGCACATATTTGTATTTTAGAGATTGTATATGACTCCTAGCTTTATGTTCTTGTTAACATATGTTGGCAGAGGAGGTATTTTTAGACACCCAACCACTTATTCGGTCTGTCCTTGATGGATACAATGTATGTATATTTGCATACGGTCAAACAGGCTCAGGAAAGACCTATACAATGGTATGACAATCTATTTTTTCTCACCTAAACATTTTCATTATTATAAACCTTTTGCTTACAAATTGTACTTTGTGCTCGTGTCTTTCCTCTAGAGTGGGCCTAATATGACATCACAAGAAGATTGGGGGGTCAATTACCGAGCGCTGCATGATCTTTTTCAGATCTCCCAAAACAGGAAAAGCTCCATTTCATATGAAGTTGGTGTTCAAATGGTAGAAATTTACAATGAGCAAGTTCGTGATTTACTCTCAAGTGATGGTCCTCACAGAAGATATCCTTCATGTTCATTCTCTTCAATTTTGTTATTATTTTTCATGGTTGGCAATTTCAACTCTATAGCTTTAACTGGGTTGATCCTGTTATCCTTTCTGGTTCTTTATTGATTTATGAACGCAAATTCTTGCTTTCTGGTTGATTTCTTGTTGGTTAGTTCAGAGTTTGCTCCAACTAATCTTGATTTTAGTGGTAAAATATTTGTATTTCCCCTAACTTGCACACACTTGGGATTTGGAGTACAACCCAACCAAATGGTTTGGCTGTCCCTGATGCCAGCATGCATGCTGTTACATCAACTGCAGATGTGTTGGAATTAATGCGCATTGGGTTAATGAACCGTGCAGTGGGCGCTACAGCTCTAAATGAAAGAAGTAGTAGATCCCACAGGTTGTCTCTTTTATGGTGATTGTTGGCACAGTAGGTTTTAACAAACTGTTTTTGTTTTAACTGAACTCTTATTTTGCAGTGTTCTCACCATTCATGTCTATGGCATGGACTTGGAAACTGGTGCTGTTTTACGTGGTAACCTACACTTGGTTGACCTTGCTGGTAGTGAAAGAGTGGATCGATCTGAAGCTACTGGAGAAAGGTTGAGGGAAGCACAACATATAAATAAATCATTATCTGCACTCGGGGATGTTATTTTTTCTTTAGCGCAAAAGAGTCAGCATGTGCCATACAGAAATAGCAAACTAACTCAAGTACTTCAAAGTTCATTAGGTGCTATTTTATATCTAAAGTGCTTTGTCATAATTTATGACTCATAATGTCTGATAAAGTAAATTTGATTCTCTAAGTCTTATTAAAATGCACTAATGGCTTCCCTATATTTTTTTCCACATTCTAGGTGGTCAAGCGAAGACCCTCATGTTTGTGCAGCTTAATCCTGATGTAGATTCCTATTCAGAAACTATAAGTACTTTGAAGTTTGCTGAGAGGGTTTCAGGGGTTGAGTTAGGTGCTGCAAAGAGCAACAAAGAGGGGAGAAATATTAGAGAACTCATGGAGCAGGTTGAAAACTTATTCATTCATCAATACTTATAAAAGTTGTGCCTGATTACTTTGAATTGTCTCCTGGAATAGAGATAACCCGTGATTGGTGAATGTTCAGCCATGTAAACAGGCACATGCGAAAGTGAATGGGAAACCCCATTAACCAGTGTCCCTGGACCAGCATATATCTCTTTGACTTTGACCTTTATTAGTATTACATTTGCCTGACCTCATGGAGTGACTGGCTTCTTCACCTTCTTAGGATATAGATATTCGAAGTTGATAGGGGTGAGAATGAGGAGATTATTGTTCTGTTGCCAATGTTATTCGAGTCATAAAGCTCAGTTGCTTAACAGAATTTGAGTTTCCTTGAGCATTCAATAGACTTTACCTGTTTTCAATTTTTTTATAACCTGCATTGAATAATTTGAGTCCATTTGATTCAATATATTCAAAGTCAACCTTGCAGGTTGGATTGCTCAAAGAGACAATTTCAAGGAAAGATGAAGAGATTGAGCGGCTGCAGCATCTCCAGGCGAGTGGCAATAGTGTGAAGTGTGAAATGAATTCACGTAGGTATGATTCCTCTTCTCCAAGAAGACATTCAATTGGGACTGCACTGCATAACCATAGGCTATCAGGAGGGAAAGGTTCAGGGCTTTTCGAGAAAGCATCTTCTGATACGGACAACTGTTCTGGGAACAGTGAAAGACACTCTGAAGCTGGTTCTGTAAAGTCAATGGATGACTTTAAGGATCTCAAAACTTTGCTTCCACAGTCAAAGTCAATGGATTACTTATCACTCAAAAAGGAATTTGTCTCTCAGCCTAAGTTTGTTGGACCAGGTGTTGATCAGAATGATAAAGAAGACCTTGATCTCTTGGGCTTTGGAGATGCAGATTCTGATGAGCGATTAAGTGACATATCTGATGGTTGTCTTTCAAGGGCTGAAACTGAAGGCTCTCTGGGTAGTGCAGTAGAGTTCACTCTTTTCCCTGAATCTAAACCTTCTGAAGTTGCAAAACCAGCCGGAAAGGCTGAGAACAAGAGGTTTGTATGCTTCAATTCCTTGATAAATTTGAATGTTCTGCAATCTTTTTTTGCGGGTTTAGCAAGCTACTCTCTGGTGTTTTCTGATACTTTCTTCTCATTTCAATTCATGAGTCTTCTGTAATACTACTCTGACCGCCACTCACAGTTTTATCACTAAAGTAAAATTCCAGTGTAAAAGTTGTGATATTCACATTATAAATTGTTTCACTTTTCCCCAACTTTTTCAATCGCACTAAACCTAAGTTTATATTTAAAAGTTTTTGCTCAATTTTTACAGGACCTGCTATTGTATCATATGCATACTTTCAGTGCTGTTATACCTGCTCTTTTACTGTAGTTAAACTAAAACTTTTCCCTGAAGGAATTGGCAGTTTAATTTTCTAGAGTCCATGTGAAATGGGCATTTCTCTTTGTTCTTCAGTTTGATAGTTTCTGGTCAGTTGTCCCCATCTCTTTCCTCATTTTGTATATGGGAAGCCACCATTGATTTTGTATCTCCAGCATAAAAAAAGAAAAAGAAAAAAAAGAATGCATTTGCTTTATGATGCTATACGGCTTTCCAGTGCATAGTAAAACTGTCACATTTCTTTATTCGTAGATTTTATATCACTTACCATGTTCTGTCGTTTCTTCCTATTTAAGGGTGTTTTTGTGTTGCAGTTCTTGACGACAATGATTTTAATCAGATTTATATACCGCAGTGTTGAAATGAATCCCTAGCCTGACAAATTTTGCTGTTTTCAGCAGACTGCCTTTTGCATCTGGGCTTCCTAAGCCTTCGCAAAGACCGGCGCAAACAAGATTACCACGCTTGTCTCTGGCTAAGAGCTCTGCCTCTAAGGCTTCATCGAGTATGAATATTTCATGCTTTAACCATTTATCCCCTCTTATGATTATCATGCAGGACATGTTCTTATAGCTATTATAGCTTCATGTACATCGATGCCCTATACTTTAAGGATCCCTGACATCTCAATCTTCCTCTTGTTTTTTCCTTGTAAGGTATGTCAGAATCTAGGAAACCTCCTGCAAGCGGTTTCTCTGCAACCAAGCCAGGGAAACGATGGCACTGAAAGTGGAGGGAGTTTTAAGATGGTAGAAGAATTGACACTTAACCTTAGCAGCTGGTGTCTCTAACTGAAAATGATTATCGTTACCTCTAGTTGCTTC
>Ga0307517_10005991_pt1 | contig 18137 bp, 12 predicted proteins | sample 23_EM_MG_FD_194515 | JGI IMG/M metagenome (GOLD analysis project Ga0307517, IMG submission 194515) | Populus trichocarpa ectomycorrhiza microbial communities from riparian zone in the Pacific Northwest, United States - 23_EM | ecosystem: Host-associated > Plants > Roots > Unclassified | place... | reverse complement strand
AAAGTGTCTTTGTTTTATATTTTTATTGATTAGAAGGGCTAGCGTTGTGATTTTTAAAAATTGTGGTATCGGGGATAAAAGTACCATGTTTCACTCATATTTCATGGTATATGAAAGGTTTTCCCTAGAATTAGAGCGACGGCGCCCCCGTGCATAAATCAAAGTTAGAAGTCAGAGGTCCTAGGCCTTGGCAGCCATGCCCGAGGCAACGCCTGAAAAGAGCAACGAATACGCAATGGCACAAACTTCTCGGAGAAGTTTTCTTCCCTCTCAAATATTCGCCAAGAGTTCCCAACTTCCAACTTCCAACTTTGATTCTTGAGCGGGGCGCCGTCACTCTAATCATGCCAAAATGGAGGTTTCTGATCTAACTAGTATTTTACAAACTCTCATTTTGAAAGAGTGTACACTTGCTACAATAACCCACTAGAATCAAATTTTTGGATATAAAAAATAAAATAAAATAAGCATTGCAATTCAGGCGCCACTGTACACCCCATAATAGTTATTCTAGTTTTTTTGAGTGACTTTTGTTAAATTGATTTTTGTGGTGGCCAGACACGGTTCTTGGAAGTTGAAAATGTTGGATTATGACAACTCGCGATTATTCCGGTTGCTAGCTGCGACTCTCGTTTTGTGATTATCAAGGTTTGAAAACTCGGGACGACCAGACGCGCCCTAAGTCATCAATCGGGAGTTCCTTATCGTTTCGCTCGCTCGTCCGCTATCGCTGCTGGCCAGGGGGAGAAATCGTCAGCGCCTTCATCTCGGGTCGCTCGCTTGTGGGCTCTATAGGGGTCTTATGCCGGAGGCATCAGGAGTTTCTGAGTCTGGAGATGTTCGATTACCTTAAAGCCTAGAAGAGTGGTCTGTTCACCATAGTCTACTTCACAAATTTCTAGCATGTGTGGGTTTAAAGTGATGCTGCATTGAGAGCGAACCCAATGCCGCAACGTAAATCACAGCTGTGAGGTGCGGTCCCGGTGGCGGGGAGTGACATCCTTCTGCTGCGCTCAGTGAAAAGATAGGATTGAATGCCAGTGGTAGGGTCCTTCGTCGCGGGGTTGAAAGTCAAGCCCTCTCTATATGCCGGCTTTGGGCTGACTTTTTACTAGTGCACGGCAAATACTCCACAACTAATGAAAAAGACCTCACCTTCGAGTCGCTTTGCGATGCTCCGTGGCTGTACCGAACTCCGCTGGCATCTGGAGGGGCAGTGTTTGATGCACTCGAGTATTGTATGGCACGGGGGAGCATTGTGTTATTTCTGCAAAGCTTGCCGCTGGTATTAGGTGTGGGCAACTATACGTGGATGATAAGCAGATTCCGCTCCTTCCATATACGGTAACTCTATGCTGTGGCCTAGCAACTTTTCACCAATAAAAGCTGCTCGATCTTTATGGTTTTTTGTGAGGCAAAAAGTCACTGAGCGGCAGCATAGAGCTACTGTTGTGAGAGAACCAGTAAAGGGGTCGGAAGTGCTAGGAAACAAAAAGAAAGTAAAAGAGTGGAATTCTGTCCTCTATTCGTCGCCCCCCCGCATCTCCATCAACGTACTGAGGGCTCTATATATACATGATCCGGGAGAGTATCATCGGTGATCACTCTTCCCACACCGTCCACTATAAGTGAAATGTACAAGTAATAAGTACGTAATCAGCTCCAGCACCACCACACTGTACTCGAGTACAGAAGGAGCGGAATCTGCATGTCTCGTCAGTCTATGGGATACCGGCGCTGCCACTGGAAAGTGTTGGATGCGGAGATCGTCCGGGATAGCTTGGCGGGTGCACGGGGGTGGTGGTTCTGTGAGCCGAACTTAGCTGGGTACGGTACCGTATCATAGCGTCTGGAGTCCAGACCGGTAGGATGGAGAAAAACCGCGTCGCCTTGGGCCTGTTACTGTGATCGAGTACAGTACTTGCATTTTCATCGCGTATTCGGAATCGGGTAATATTAAAGATTTGTCTTAATACTATGACCAAATATGCCTAGTAGTAGTTACTATTACTTGCATCGTTTATTCTCATACGAGGCTAAGCTTGTTCTCTTTAAGTACCTTTTAGTTCATACATAGGTCACTTTCACCTACTTGTGTCTGCAGGCAAAGATTGGGCTCACATTTTTGGAAGAGCCATCACAAACCCATGAAAAGTATGGTATTGGTGCTGTTTCAAAGATTGTGATGAACAGTGCCAGTTGCCGGTTAAGCCCCTGTATGAGAATGAACTCACACTTTAAAATTTATTGCCATGCTTGAGAAAAGCAGCATTTCAGCTACCCTCCACAGTGAATGAACACCTTCCCTCATCCTACCGTCACAATCACTGTCACAATTTTCATAAAAAATAATTATTATTATTTTCACAACCATCGGCTCCATTGTCCTCTTTGTATTAAACACATCAAATCTTTGATATTTCACATAATACTGACACACCTTCTAGCACTTTTATAGCAAGTGGATTCTGAATACACGATGAGAATACAAGCACAGCAAAACCTGTATGGTACTGCTCAGTATGGCGATGATGGAAACAAGGGATCGGGCGTAGATTTACTCCCAGTTACCCAAATAAGTGAGTGTTCCAAATTTCAGACCCGACCGGATGTCTTGACGGCCCATGGGATAATGAACGCCAAGAATCTCGTTCTCAAAGCCCCGTTCACTCATTTTTATTATGGGTGTTCACCGTACTCTGCAGTAAATTCACTAGCGTGGCTGCGAGGAACTGTTCCATAGCTAAAAATTCATTATATAGCGAGGTTCATTATAGCCGGGGGCAATTATTCACTTCGATTGGATTGCCCGAGGGTAAGAGGGTGCTTATTTCTGGGCTGCGGGGCGAAGCTGAGGTTCCGCTGGCGCAAGCATCTGACGCCAGAATATGAGGCTCTGCAGGAAAAACGCTGTTAGCACTACGAGCTTGTCAGCCTCGCGAGCAGAGCCATCTCGTGGGTAAAACAGATTGGTGGGTAGCGTAGATGGTTGCTGACCCGGTCTTTTTCCATCAGTCGGGAACATTGGATTTTTGAAGAGTTCGAAATCCGGTCATGTTCAAGCTGCTGTGAAAGCAAGCTTGGTGTAGTGCCGGTAGTATTAATATAATATTACACAAGATACATCCGTTTGGTAACTACTTAAGTGACTGGGAAGGCTATTGTTTTTATAGTTCTTTTCTCGATTACAGTATCTTCGAGTACTGGTAGGGCAAGTTTGAACTTGTGCAAGAGCCCGGTTGTTTGGTGTAAGTACCGTACTCGAGTACTGGGGTCTGATGGTTAGGTGATCTCAAAGTGAAATCCTTGAGACAAGGGTGTTGCAAGGCTTTGTTGGCCTAGGATGGTAGGATGATTGAATGTTTGTGAAACGTCAAAGCCTGAGCCCACTCGAGGCCTTAAGATCCTAGGAATCCCCAAGAATTTCTTGGTCCAACATTTCTAATTACTCTACCATTGCTAATCGAAAGCGTTTGAAGCAACATGGCACAGAGATCGATGCAAAACCTGAACATCACCGACAACATCAACTCTTTCAATTACAGTAATGTTATCAATGTCAACACAGGGACACCTGATGAGGAAAATCAGATCCGGGAGTGGTTATCGCCTTTAAAAACCCAGCAACGGCACCAAGGTGTGCGAGCCGACCGGCTTGAGGGCGTAGGGGATTGGTTTCTAGAGACCAGCGAGTTTCGGAAATGGAGTAGCAGAGGGGATGGATTCTTTGAACAGGTGTTATTTTGTTCTGGGGGTCCCGGTGTGGGAAAGACATATGTGTGGTAAGAGCACGTTTCCGGAAAAGGAAACTTGAAGGAAGGCAGATGTCGCTGACGAGTATAAATATTAGTTCCCTAGCCATCGACAACCTGTGTGACCGGGTTGCCAGTGGGGAAAAGGATCTGGCTGTCGCTTGGTTATATTGCGATTTCCTTGTCCACCAGGAGCAGTCAGCAACGGCCATGCTAGGCGCTATTCTAAGGCAGCTTGTAGGGGTAGGAGAGATGCCGGAGAATATACGACAGATGTTTCGAAAGCGATTTTCTGATAGAGGTCTACGATTACCCGATATAGTGGGAATGCTAAAGACGACGATCGCATTGCTACCCCGAGTGTGTATCTGCATCGACGCCTTAGACGAATCCACTCCGAAGAGTCGACAGGAGTTGCTTGAGTCACTGCGAGGGATTGTGCAGGAGGCGCCAGGTGCGCGGGTGTTATTTACGGGGAGACCTCATGTTGAGGAGGAAGTGAAGAAATGCTTCACTAAGGTCATTACAGTACCTGTCAGTCCGACAGAAGGTGACATTAGGGTATATTTGAGTGCGAGGTTAGATAGAGACACGGGGCCCTATGCGATGGACGATGATTTGCGGAAGGACATTATGAGAATAATTCCGGAAATGATTTCCGAAGTGTGAGTGGCAATATCGGGCACTTCCACAATACTCGGAGGTGTACGTGGGTGATCGGACGGACAGGGCCAGAAAATGTATGCTAGTGTATCAGCATACATTTTCTGGCCCCTGTCTGATCACCCACGCACACCCCCGAGTACATGCAAGGGCGATCTGCTGACACTGGTAGCTAGATTCCTCCTGGTTTCACTAAATATTGACGCAATTCTGGGAGAGGTGACGATCAACAAGAGAAGAAAGAAGCTCGAGGAGATGACAAAAGGGAAGGGGCTGGGAGATGCATACACGGCAACCCTCAGCCGGATAAAGTCGCAGAATAGAGCCGAGTCAAGACTCGGCATGAGAGCCCTCATGTGGATATCACATTCCGAGCGGCCGTTGAAGGCTCTTGAGTTATGTCAGGCACTGGGGGTAGATACGGGAGATACCGACCAGAGCGCTGGGGACATACCTGCAATAGAAACAGTGCTACGCTGTTCGCTGGGGCTTGCTACGATCGAGGCATCATCATCTACAGTCCGTCTTGTTCACTTCTCTCTCCAAGAACATCTATCCAATGATTCCTCCCTGTTTCCTAGTCCCCACTCGAAGATGGCGGAAATTTGTTTGACCTTTCTCAACTTCCGGTGCATCAGGGACCTGTCAACTGATCTCGACTCGCCACCAGTAGGAGCTCCCTTTGTTGGCTATGCCTCTTGTTATTGGGGAGCACATTCAAGAAAGGAACTCAGCAAAGGAGTGAAACTACTGGCACTGAAACTTCTTGACGGCTACGATAAGCACGTATCTTCTAAGCTACTCTTAATTCACGAAAGAGATTGGTGGTGGCACATTTCTCAACAAGGAGGTAGTAATGCCCTGGAGGGATTCACGGCGCTTCACGGCGCAGCCTATCTCGGGATCGTAGAGATTGCACGAGATTTATTGGAAATGAGAGAATGGGATCTTAATGCATTGGATGTTGGGGGAAATACGGCGTTTGCTTGGGCTGCTAGAAAAGGGCATGAAGATGTGGTAAAGATGCTACTGGAACGACAGGGTGTTGGCCCTGATACAACTAACGCGGATGGTCGAGCACCCCTCTTATGGGCCGCTGCATGTGGGCATGAGGGCGTGGTGAAGATACTCTTGGAACGGACAGATGTCGATCCTGATAGGAGGGATAGGTATGGTCAAACACCACTTTTCAGAGCCGCCTGGGCCGGAAATGAGGGAGTCGCTGGAATCTTGCTAGAACAAGGGGATGTCAACCCCAACATAGCGAATAATGGTGGCCAAACACCTCTTTTTGGAGCCGCCTGGGAGGGACACGATGGAGTCGTGAAGATGCTGCTGGAGCGGAGAGATGTCAACCCTGATACTGCGGATAAATATGGTCAAACACCGCTCTTCATCGCCGCCCAGGAGGGACATGAGGGAGTCGCGAAAATGCTGCTGGAACGAAGAGATGTCAACCCTAATACTACGGATGAATGTGACCAAACACCGCTCTTCATAGCTGGATGGAAAGGACATGAGGGAGTCGTGAAGATGCTGCTGGAACGAAGGGATGTCGACCCTAATACTGCGGATGAATATGACCAAACACCACTCTTCATAGCCGGCTGTAAAGGACATGAGGGAGTTGTGAAGATACTGCTGGAACGAAGGGATGTCAACCCTAATACTGCGGATGAACATGACCAAACACCGCTCTTCATAGCCGGCTGTGAAGGACATGAGGGAGTCGTGAAGATGCTGCTGGAACGAAGGGATGTTGACCCTAATACTGCGAGTAAATATGGTCAAACACCGCTCTTCATCGCCGCCCGGGAGGGGCATGAGGGAATCGCGAAGATGCTGCTGGAACGAAGGGATGTCAACCCTAATACTGCGGATGAACATGACCAAACACCACTCTTCATAGCCGGCTGTAAAGGACATGAGGGAGTCGTGAAGATACTGCTGGAACGAAGGGATGTCAACCCTAATACTGCGGATAAATATGGTCAGACACCGCTCTTCATCGCTGCCATGGAGGGGCATGGAGGAATCGCGAAGGCGCTGTTGGGGCGGAAAGATGTCAACCCCAACATTGTGAACCAGCATGGCCTGGCGCCGCTCTCCGCAGCGGCCGAGGAGGGATATGAAGGAGTGGTGAAGATCCTACAGGAACAAGGGGATAACGGCCCTAATACTGCGGATAATTGTGGCCAAACGCCACTCTTTATAGCTGCCCGGGAGGGACGTGAAGGTGCGGTGAAGATGCTACTGGAAACAGGGGATGCTAATCCTAATACTGCGGATGAATATGACCAAACACTCCTCTTCGTGGCCGCCTGGAAAGGACATGAAGGAGTCGTGAAGATGCTGCTGGAGCGAACGGATGTCAACCCTAATACTGCGAGTAAATATGGTCAAACACCGCTCTTCATCGCCGCCCGGGAGGGACATGAGGGAGTCGCGAAGATGCTGCTGGAACCAAGGGATGTCAACCCTAATACTGCGGATGAATATGGTCAGACACCGCTCTTCATAGCCACCAGGGAGGGCCATGAGGGAGTCGTGAGGATGCTGCTGGAGCGAAGAGATGTCAACCCTAATACTGCGAGTAAATATGGCCAAACACCGCTCTTCATCGCCGCCCGGGAGGGACATGAGGGAGTCGCGGGGATGCTGCTGGAACCAAGGGATGTCAACCCTAATACTGCGGATGAATATGGCCGAACACCGCTCTTCATCACCGCCAGGGAGGGCCATGAGGGAGTCGCAAAGGTGCTGCTGGAACGAAGTGATGTCAACCCTAATACTGCGGATAAATATGGCCAAACGCCGCTCTTCATGGCCGCCCTGGAGGGACATGAGGGAGTCGCAAGGATGCTCCTGGAACGAAGGGATGTTGACCCTAATACTGCGGATAAAGGTGACGAAACACCGCTCTTCATAGTCGCCTTGAAAGGGCATGAGGGAGTGGCGAAGGCACTATTGGAGCGGAATGATGTCAACTCCAATGCTGTAAATGAACATGGTCAGACACCACTCCTCATAGCCGCCCGTAAAGGGCACGAGAGAGTCGTGAAGGCGCTGCTTGAGCGGGCGGGCGTCAACTCCGATATGCCAGATCTCGCTGGTCAAACAGCATTTTCGGAAGCCCGAAAGCGTGGATATGATGGTATTGTGGAATTGTTATCCGAGCATAGAAGTTCCATTCCTTCGTTAGATGGCGATGGATTTGCCGCCCCTTCCGCACCCGAGCTGTCTGACCTAGATTACCGTCCCTCCAAAAGGATCCGCCGGTTTTGATGTTCAAGGCCATAGCTCAGCATACTTCCCTATTCCTCAAATTTGCCCCTGATCTACCGCATGCTGGTGGCTACTTAGCCCTTTGATACTCTCACCCCGCGTCCTCTACCTCTTTGCTCCGTCTGTTGGATTTATAATACCATCCCATTTATTTCCATTTTCTTTCCCCCTCTTTCCGGTCCCTTCTCCTTTGGTTTGTTTCTCATCTCGGAAAAAAAAGTTGGTCAATTTCCCATAGACTTTAATCGTGCACACTGTGTGGTGGGGGTGACTGCGGATGAATTGTCGTAGATTATTTCCGGCAGCATTAGCATCATATCATAGCTTTTTCTCTTTACTTTTTTCTATATACTGTCGGTTTTCCTCACCACTTGCTTCAAGACATCTACCTTTTAGATATTTTTCTTCTTAGGTCACAGGCTTTCTTACCCTTTTTCTGGTATCATAGAATAGAAGTCCCTCCCTCCTCACCGCCCTCTGGTAGGTGGATGGGAGACAATCCTAGTCGAAGGAAACAGCTTTTATAATTCCAAATTATATTTCTCATACCGGCAAGGATCGAGATCTGAGTTCACCGGTCTGAGTTTACTTTCTTTCCCTCTCTTTTTCCCACCATGGTACCATACCTTAGAGTATCTGCTACATATAGTACGTTGCCACCCTTACCTTCCCATCCGGCGCCAGCCCCGCCAAACTTTGAGTAATGCCATGTCCGCGCTTTGGGTTTAAGTAATGCATAGTCTAGACTCTGGTACTAGTTATGGAATTACACAATGCAGTACTCGACCTCCACGGTAAAAGAAAGCACTCGTTTTCGTGGTGTACGTTGTCGGGGGACCGGGGGTACTCGGATACTGTGCATTACATCTGTGCCGTTGCTCATATTGGGAGACCCGATCATTCCTCTTGATCTATAGGATAGCTCCTGGAATTTATTTCGATCACTTAATGTGTTTCACCCTGGAAATGATCACAGCCGGTGAAAAATTACCCCCCCACAAGCAAAAATAGGAAGTGAAACCCCCGATTTGAGTCCAGTTACCCTTATATTCTGGATACTCCGGATTAGAGGTATATTCTGGCAGAACTCTACGTTTCGCCTTTTGAATAGCTTTGAAAAAAACTCGCCGCTCGGTTAAAATGATAGTTTCGTGTTTTGTGGCTCTGAATCTGCAATCATAGCTCCATAGCAAAGCCATTAAAGCTGTAGAACAAACTATAAAATGGGTCTTTATATCATAGGGATAATAATGTGCTAGTAATATAGGTAACATAGCTCAATTACAATTTTCTTGAGCGAAAAATCACTTATTACGATATCCATTTTCCCTTGGGTTGATGCCCTAATGAGGTGGAAACTCCTTGGAAACGGGCAAGGGATTATCTTGGATAGAAAGCGGATGTGATAGCCTATATGCCTGTAAAGTTTTGCGTCGCTCAACAGCAGGCTTCTCGTCCCATAGTTGGTTTGAGGTTGGTATAAGTTACTCGGGTATATGGCCACCCGCCACTTGTAGTACGTTGTGTGACCATTCGCCGGGAAAGGCACATCAGTGAGGGTCTTTTTTTCTTATTTAATCCGATGCTTTATCTACTCAAAGCGCTGTCAGCCCTAGGTTTCTTTCTAGTTTACTAGCCCCTTGTGTACAGTCGCCTCATTGCCATGGGCAAGTAGGTAGCCGCTAGCGCTGTGTTTTCACCGGTTGAGAAGATTTTGAGGAATTCGAGATCTAGTCACTTTTGGGCTGCTGGGAAAGCAGAGCGCGAATCCTTTACCGCACAAGGCATATCTACAGGAGCGCTACTTGACCTATAATACTAGGAACTCAATTTCATCAGTTCTCGTTTTCTTGATTGGTTAGTGTATTCAGAAAGACAGCCTCCTGAGCATATCGGGGTAAGGTTGGGGCTTGTGCAAGTGCGCCGGTGTGCTATGTGCTGCGGATCGGTAGTTAGGCAACCGTATATTCGTGGGGCTACGAGCATCCCTGGTTCTTGCTAGCCCAAAGTTGCTGGGTAATTATGTGCTTGTAAAGCGTCAAAGCCCTGTCCCAGTTCAGGTCTTGAAATATAGAAGCCCCCTCAATCTCCTTGATATTATGATACAAATATGATACAACATTCTTAATAACCAGTACACTACCGGTGCTGATTAAAAGCGTTTTGAGAAGCATGGCATAAGAATCAACGTAATACCTAACTTAAGCATCATCATGAATATCGGCTTTTTTAATATCAACGTCAATAGGGTATATTCGGTGAGGATAATCGATCCGGGAATATCTATCGCCTGTAAAACCTCGGCAGCGACACCAAGACATCCGAGCCGACCGAGTCGATGAAGTGAGGAATTGGCTCGTAGAAGCTAGTGAGGTTTGGAGTTGCGTAAAGGAGAGGGTGGATGCCTCCAGCGGGTGCTATTGGGAGACCCAGGTCTGGGAAGGTATTCTATGTAACGAGGCTCCTCTCCTGTGAAAGGAAAAGAAATGGAACGTCACCGACAAGCAGAAAATACCGATCCCGTGTTTGACAAGATGTTTAAACTGGCATGGGGAAAGGATCTGGCTGTCACTTCCCTATATTGCGGTCTCCTTACTCACCAAGAGCAACCGGCAGCGACCATGCCAGGCTCTGACTTATCCCAAAGCGCCTGTGAGCATCGGAGAGATACCGGAGACTGTACGATAGACGTTTCCAAAGCGGTTTCCTGACAGGCCTATGATTACCTGATGTAGTGGAAATGTTAAAGGCGACTATTAAGTTTCTGCTCCTAGTTTATATATGCATCGACTCCTTAAATGAGTCAACTCCGAAGAGTCGACAAGAGCTGCTTGAGTCACCGAGGGATGTTGTTCGGGAGTCGCCAAGAACAGTACTCGGGTGTTATTTACCGGAAGATCTCATGTGGAGGAGGAAGTCACGAAATACTTAGACGAGCTCATTACAATGCCTGTCAGTCCGACGGAAGATAATATTAGGGTATATTTAGGTATGAGGTTGAACAGGGATAGTAAGCCCGATGCGGTGGACAATGGTTTGCGGAGGGATGTTATGAGAATAATTCCTGAGCTGATTTCTGAGGTATGTGACAATCTGGGGCACTTCCGCAATACATACACGGGCAGTTCGCTAACACTAGTGGCTAGATTTCTCCTGGCCTCACTACTAGTAAACAATGACGCAATTCTGGGGGGGATAATAATCTATAAGAGAAGAGTAAAGTTTGTGGAGATGACAAAAAGGAAGGTGCTGGGGGATGCATATACGGTAAAGCAACTCAAGGACGGATAAAGTCTCGGAATGGGAGGGAATCGAGGCTCGGTATGGAAGCCCTCATGTGGATATCACATCCCAAGCGAGTATCGAAGGCTCGAGCTGTGTTAGGCACTGAAGGCATTTGAAGTTGATAACTATAACTTTGCATCGAGAATTTCCATCACCATCTCATTTTGAACGAAGGATAAATTGACCGACAGAATTGATCGATGGAAACTGATGATAGAGATAACTCTGTGGACACCATATACGACACTAGTAACCTCACAACAACAGTTCAAGTTTGCTCTTCCTACCAGTGAAAAATAAATCTTCTGCAATTAAACCCACGGTCCATACCGTTTTGGAGGATACAGAAGAAAAAAGCACCGGGGGAAACAGGAAGTATTTAAGCAGAACAGATCAAGAAAGAAGGAAAGAGAAAATTGAAAAGAGAAAAGGGAAAATGAACGGGGGAGAGATGAAAAAATGGGCGGGGGGGTTTATCCTTTGGGATTGGTTGTAGGGTGGTGTGATAAATTGCGTGGCCTAGAAATAGTGTGTCATGAACATCATTGGAGGTCGAAGACAGATGTCAAGGCACACGTTCAAAGCTTGAACTTCCGGTCATTTTCTATGAAGGAGGTCTAGCTGCTTTTGGATGGCCACCTGCACTAGCGTGCTCTGATCTTCAACGCCGTTTTCAATGTAAATTCACGGTCAGTAACTTTGAATAGCCTTACCAGGGATAAAGGGAGGGCTCACATACTAGCACCCCAGAAACATAACTGCGATTGGAGCTGTGCCACCCGGTTCGTTTAGGCCTGTCCCAATTGGGGAGTCATCATCCACCGTCCGGCTCTTTCATTTTGCGCTCCAAGAGCATCTGTCTGGTGTTTCCTGTCCCATAATTCCGGCTCGGTGATTCCCTAGGGTTGTTTGGCCTTCGTCAACTTTCAGCGCACCAGAGACTTATGAACCGCCCTTGATATACCACTGGCCGCAGCCCCCTTTGTGAACTGTGCCTCTTGTTATTTGGGAATAATATTTGGAAGAAACAAGCAGAGCCAAAGAGTGAAATTGCTGGCATTAGGGTCGTTTTGGTGTCTATGGTAAGCATGTATCTTCTAAGCTACTCCTAATTCATGAGAGAAACTAGTGGCGGCACAATGGACAAAACGGTAGTAGTTGCCCTTAAGGGATTCACAGAGCTTTACCGAGCAGCCTCCCCAGGATTGTAGAGATAAAAAGTACTCTATTGGGGATGAGTAGATCGGATCTTAACGTAATCGGTAGCGAGGGAAACTCATCTTTCACCCGAACTCCCGGGGAAAGGAATGAAGATGCGGTAAAAATTCTACTAATGGTGCACATGATTAGATAGATCATGGTGGGGTTTGCTCAACTAGGGCATGCTCAATCACCGCGATTATGTTGAGTATGAAGGCTTCTCGGATGCCCACCGGATATCTGCGTCTTGCCAGGAGTCCTGACACAACCCTGACCCTAACATGCAGAAAAGTGTTTCTGCGTGCTTTCCTTACACGGGCAATCCTGGCACTATTATATATGGCACACCATTACTATGACCGTATCCCTATACTAGCTTCAGACGAGTTTGGAATGGCCCTGCATATCACGGAAGCTATCCCTGCTAAGGATACTCCACAAATAAGTGAATACCATCTGACGATCCTAACTCTAGGGAGCTGTCAACCCTTGAACTACTTTTTCCTCTGCCCGAGATATCCTTAGCAAGACTCTCGGCCAAATCCTTAGTCATAGTCTCCCCTGCATATTTCGCCGTGCTCTCAACTATACTGTCGAGCATGTTCTATTCTTTTCCGTCGTGAATCGGAGGAACCCGGAGGTGATATGGATAATGGCGGCTTGTGAAGATAGAATATGGTGAAGGAATTGATGCACGCTGGGGGTACAGTGCATTAAAGAGGAAGAAATTTGGTTGTGAAGGGTAAAAAGCAAACTGCCTTCCCCTACTAGGCCCTGTTTGGTGTTCAAGAAAAAATGGCATTTTTAGACTTCTATGGCATTTTTGTTGCGAAGAAAATGTTGCAACATTGAACCTTTTCGATTACAGTGCAACTCAACGGGCTCCTACAAGACTTTTCCCTTCGTTACAGTGGCTAAAGTGGCAACTATGATACTATGATATCTTGATATGGATCTTTTCATACCATTAGTTAAAGTGGTTTGACCTTTAGCAAAAACCAAGTTTTTAGGGGGAGGTGGAATTGTTCATATGGGAGCGCGCCTCACAGGGTCTTGTAGTAGTTGTTCTTTTATCACCGTCAGTCTTTCTCTCCTTCTGTCTTTCTCCCTCCACTCGGTCACCTCTGCTCTGCCAGTTGTTCGCTCGCTCTCGTGCCCCAATACCTTTTTGGTCCCTAGCCTGTTTTCCTGCTATGATAGATCCTTGACCACGTCTTTTATACTGCAGTCTTTTGTTACCATACCGTCAGCTCAAGTGTCTGAACCGCTGCCCGTAAACCTCGTTGTTGAAATGGCCATAGGGATCCCCCGGTCGCACCTTTGCGGGGCAGAGCCCTTATGATCTAATAGATTTGCTCGGTCGGTGGTTTTGCTCGATTATGTGAGATCATGAATGATCACTCGATATCTTTCCACGGTCGTGTGACCTGATCAGATTCTATTGGCATAAATGAAAACAATGATGCTTGACTAAAATCGAGGGTGATGAGCCACACTTGGCTATCCTCGAGTCGCGGTTACGATCTATTACTCTACCGGGGCCTACCAGTTTTGTCGATAGTTTAGTCATGAGGTCCTCTCGATCGCGCCATAATCGAGTAGAACACAGATGATCTCCTCGATCCTGCCCGTGTCCATTACTGGATGCTACTGGCACGGGAGGTGTTGATCCCGTTATGACGAGAGTAGATAATCGAACAGCCCTCTTATAGCTGCCACATATAGGGTAGGATAGCGTAGTGGAGATGCTCTAGCAACTGACGGGCATCAATCCCGGCGGGAGTCATAAATGTGACCAGAAACCACTCCCGTTGGCTGCTGGGTACGGGCCTGCGGGGGTTTAGTATTCCCGTGAAGCGAGTGGATATCAAATAACACGATTGACAAATATGGCCGGACACTACTGTTATGGGATGCCTCGAATGGAGAGGGGGGAGCTGTGAAGAGGCTCCGGTACGAATGGTCTAGCACCGCTGTTGGAGACGGCCTGGGATGTGCATTAATATTGTGGCTAGGCCCCACAACGCCCGAATGCTCGCGGGCTCACAAGCAGGTGCACTCTAAGGGGTGCCCGACAGCTCAACATAACTTTGTCTCTCAATGTGATCCTGTGGCCTGCCATAGCAACTTTCTGGTGAATATGCTATAGTAAATTTGTGGCTCAACGTAGCGGAAAGCTCTTGGTTTATTCCTGGCGGCTCTTGTCCCGATGAGCGGACTTTTAAATGTGCTATAAGTCGGGAAACTGGAAGCTTGAGTGTAAGAGCTATCACAGTAAGGTTTGGATACCGCTGTTCCGCAGCGCTAGGGAAGGGAAGCACAGCATTCATATCTCAACATCCAGATAAGGCTTGACTCGCTGGCCGGGAAGCATAAAGGATGGTGCTGGTGCCATACCGGTTGTCATACGGGGGTATCATATTATTATCTGTTAACAAGGCGAGCTCATATTGAACAGCAAACTTCTCCTGAGCCACAGTCTTAATTGAGCCAAAAAGCTACCCTGAACCACAAGGCTATTGTACTACGGTAAGCTACAAAATTACATTGATCCACAGGGTTATGTTAAGCTGTCGGGCACTCCTTAGAGTGCCCCCGGTTGTGAGCCTGCAAGCATTCGGGGGTTGTGACCCCTAACGTATTTCACCCAGTAATGGGTCACCCCCCAGTAATGGGTCACCCCCCAGTAATGGGTCACATATTTGATTTTCCTTAAACAACTAAAAAGTGAATTTCTGCCACTACATTTTCATTTAAACTTATATAATTTATCCAGACTATAGAATGAGAGCAGCCAAGAGTTACTACAAAAGATGAGGTATTTTAGAAAAGAAATGCCTCTGGAATCCAGCAGAGTGATGTTTCCTGAAATATTTTTGAGCATCTGTCAAAGCTTACATTGCTGCTTTCCCCTTCATAGAATAATTAATTCAATACCTTGAAGATCTGTAGAGACTGCTACTACTGAAGCTGGAAGTTGCAGAATTTGATTTGGGTAACTATTGATTTCGAGCAAAGGTTTTCAAAATATTAAACATATTAACATAGTATATATCCAATATCTTCTTTCTTTTTGGCACTTGATTCACATCCCAAGATTTCAGAAACCTTATACGTACCTGATTTCTACCCTCTAGTTTTCATCCTATTCTTTAGCTTCTCCTGGCTATTACCCTTGACTTTCTGAATCCCTCCTGCTTTATTTCCCGCCCACCGTTTGATATAATCTCATTCACTCTTTGTCAATTTATCAACAACCTTTGCAAAATACTATTATGATTATAATCTTCAATGCAAGAAACTATCATGTTCTTCTCTGGATGGAGAAACAACTGCTGGCTTTCATTAGTGATCTTTCTAGAAGTTGTATAGCTATTGAGTGCTTTCCGAACTTGAAGGGTTGACATGAAATCATCAAAGCTCTTAACTAAATAGTAAATGGAAATATCAGAATTTTAATTATTGATAGTAATTGCTGCCTGAAGGTGATCCCCCAGGTCAGGCTTCCAGTTTTGTATGTGTTTGGTAGTGCTTTTTGTGAAATTTTGTATAGCAAGAATGTGGGTTATATGTTAAAATTAGGGCAGTCTGAAGGTTAAAAGACCACTAATCTTTAAGACTCTTGCTCAGCCTCAGATTTTGCCTTAATATTTTATTATTTACAGGTCTTATAGTACATCACCTAAACAATAATCTTGAGAAATCCGTACTTTTTTGCATGAGTGGTACCTTTGCTTTACAATACTTTTATACATAACCATGATATCTCACTTGTAGCATTTACAGTTGGGGCAATGAAAGAGTGGTTTCAAAAATTGGCAGGATTATACACAAGTCTTAAGACAGTTTGGAAATTTACTTTAAATAAGATTGGACAATCTTTACCCCCTAGAATTACTAATATATCAAATCATACTATGGAGAACGAGTGACCCATTACTGGGGGGTGACCCATTACTGGGTGAAATACGTTAGCCACAACCTTGGCACGAGTATGATATGTGGTCAAGCAGTACTCTCGCTCGAACCGCTCGCGGGCGTGAGGGTACTGTAGGGCAGAAAGTGGGTCTATAGGTTTTGTTAATACCGCATTTGTGTGCGGTTGTTGTGGTTATGTAGCATTCGGTAGGTATTGTGCTGGTGACTGCGGTTCCGAGCGTTAGAGAGGAAATAGTTTGCAGAAAGTGGCTTTCTTTCAGGGACTGATGAGAGAGATACTGGTATCATATAGTATGATATATCGTCGCCCAAGTTTAAAATCATCTACTCAAAGGCCTGCCAGCCCTGAGCTAGTTTCGAGTTTACCAACCCCATGAGTGAAGTTCCCTCCCAGCCTTATGTAAGTAGGTGGCTGCTATTGCGGCTTTTTAGGCTTTTACTAACCAGTTGAAAATATTTTTTGAGGCATTCGAAATCTAGTCACGTTCGGGCTGCTGGGAAAGCACAGGGCAAAGAGCACTTCATTGCCCATGGTATATCTACTGGACCACTTCATGACTTATTGGGAAACCCACTTCCATTAGTTCTTGTTTTCTCAATAACTCAATGCACTCACAAAGCAACCCTCCTTTTTGGGTATATCCTAATAAGGTTGAAACTTGTAAAAGTGCACCGATGTGCTATATGTGTGTTAAGGATACGATAATTAGGCAATCGTAGATATAGAAGGCCACGGGCATCCCAGAACTTTGCTGGCCCAAGGGGGCTTGGCGATTTTGTGATTGTAAAGTGTCAAAGCCTTGCGAAAGCCCGGGAACTTCCTCAAGCTGCTTGATACAGCATTTATAATTACTAGTACACTACGGGTGCTGATTGGAAGCGTTCCGAGCAACATTGCACAAAAATCAACACAAAACCTGAGCATCACCGATAATATCAGCTTTTTCACTCCCATCAACATCAATAGGGTATATCCGATGGGGGCAATCAGATCCGGGAGTGGCTACCCCCCCCTAAAACCTCGGCAGCCGCACCAAGATATGCAAGCCAATCGAGCCGACGAGGTGGGGGATTTGCTTCTAGAAGCTAGTGAGGTTCGGAGTCGCGTAAGGGAGAGGGTGGATGCCCCTGGCGGGTGTTATTGGGGGGGCAGGTCTGGGAAAGACATATCTAGTGTAACGGGACTCCTCTCCCGGGAAAGGAAAAGAGGGGGAACGTCACCGGCAGGTAGAAAATATCACTCCCTTGGTGGTTGACAGCCTGTTCGCCGGGGTTGGAGGAAAGGATTTGGCTATTGCTTGGCTGTATTGCGGCTTCTTTGCCAACTAAGAGTAGTTAGCAACGGCCAAGGGCTAGATTATCCTGACACAGCTTGTGAGCGTAGGAGATGCGTCGGAGAATGTAAGATGGATGTTTCGAAGGCTGTTTTCCTATAGAGGTTTACGATTACCTGATGAAGTGGGAATGTTAAAGGCGACTATCGCGTTGCTGTCCTAGTTTATATATTATGCATAGACACTTTAGATGAATACACTCCAACGAATCGGCGGGAGCTGCTTGAGTCACGACGAGACATTATTCGAGAGTTTCTAGATATAGCAGAGCACACCCCCGTTCGCAAAGCCTTCCCGGAAAAAGAGGCATCATCCTGCGGCAAGGGCTAAGCGGCAACAAAACTACTATAGGAGGCCTCTCGTGTAAGGTGTGGAGAGGGACGTTGCTCTTATAAGAGATATACGGTAGGAAAGCAAGGGCCTTAAATACATGGTGAGGACCTGCTCATGCCGCCAATATGCATAGGCATCCTTTGATCGTAATACACGGCGAGTCCATCCACATTTCCGACAGCACTTGTACTCGAGCACAGTACAAGCTCCTGTGCGTAATCCGAACCGCGAACGTTTGGCAGGGCCTTGTCCTTCTGTCTTAATTGCTGCCAAGGCATTGCTACAGTACCGGTACCTCTCTTTCGGGGGAGACTTTGCGGACGGGAATGCGCTACGTAGTACGAGT
>Ga0307517_10005990_pt1 | contig 18137 bp, 13 predicted proteins | sample 23_EM_MG_FD_194515 | JGI IMG/M metagenome (GOLD analysis project Ga0307517, IMG submission 194515) | Populus trichocarpa ectomycorrhiza microbial communities from riparian zone in the Pacific Northwest, United States - 23_EM | ecosystem: Host-associated > Plants > Roots > Unclassified | place... | reverse complement strand
ATATATATATATATATATATATGTATATATGTCGAAAATTGAATTTCCAATTGGTAGAGGGTTGCCTCATATTACTGAGAATCCCAATTTCAGTAGGTATCCCATTATCCTAAGATCGAACAAATTAATTGATGCATGATTACTGGTAATCTATATCGGATGTCAAGGGAAAATAATTTCATCTTGCTCGGATTGGAGAAAACTTCCTATAATCTCCATGTTTTGATGGCGTAAATCAATTTTGATCCCTAATTAATTCATAGTAGGAAAAACAATTAAGCCTATAATATGTGTAAATTGGAATAAAATGCCAAGAATAATCATTACTTGGTGATTAACATTAATCTTAATCTCAATTTCTTGAAAGCAAATTCTGGTTAGAAATACAAAAATAAAATAAAAATTATGGTGCTAGGGGAATAATTATGAGTAGTTATTGCTTAGGCTCATTCATAGATAGATGATGAAAAAAAAACAATTTATCTATAAGCTGAATTTTTTTTCTTGTTTCTCTTTTATTTTTATATTTATTTATTTTTTAAAATAGTATATATAAATAATTATTTTTTCTGAATACTGTAAAATCCCTCTTTAAAAAACTGCTTGTGGCCGGCTAGATTTTTCTGTGAACCATTGGCGGAGGTCAAAAGACAAAAATGTTGCTTTTCTTTATTTTATGAATTTGCAAAATGCATCTTCGGATACTTTCCAGCTAATTATGCTGCTAAGATTCACCTTCTTTCTTCACAGCCTTGGTCATCAAGGTTGCCACGTCATCAAAACATGCATGCACATTCAATATATAATATTCTTTACCAACCCTAAACCCTCAGGAAACCGAGTACCTGGAATGTAGATTTGGATTAGGTTTCTTTTTAATAATTATTTAAAATATTAACCGATTATAATTAATTTAAAACCTGATTGAATATAATAAAAAAGTTTGAATTAATTTTAATTTCTTATAATATTTTTAATCAACAATTCAATACAATAACCTAATGATCCAATGACTCGTAATTAATATCTTAGTTTGACCAATCAATGCTAGGTCTAACAAACATGAATATAGTTTATTTACAATTCAATTGGGGTAACAAGGACATATTCCACTAGATATTTAAGTATTGGGTAGTTTACAAAAAAATTAAAATTTTTTATTTAAGATTTTTTTATGTTTTTGGATCGTTTTGATTTGTTGATGTCAAAAATATTTTTTAAAAAATAATAAAAAAATATTATTTTGATATATTTTCGAGTAAAAAATACTTTAAAAAATAATTGATAACACACTCTCAAATATTTCTTTAAATAAAAGAAAAACATCATATCGTAATCATCATGCTCTCATGGTTATATAGATGCCATGTCATGTTATATTTTTAAATTAATTGAATTCAAATTGACATAATTTACTGTATTTTATGATACAATAAATTATGTCAATTTGAATTTAATGATTTTAAAAAAATAACATGACAACATTAAATTGTATCATAAAAATCCAACAATTAATCCAAATTCAAATTATTAAATTCAAAATGATGATATTTAAAACATGCAAAGATCCAAATAAATAAATAAAAACATATATCACTTTCCAATTATAATTAACAGTAAAATGTTATGATTAATTATTTTTAAAGCTAGAAGGACTATTTAATTTATTTATTTTAAACCAGAGGGACTGATTTATTATTTATTAAAACAAAAATTAAACAATAATGTTAACATCTAAGAATAAGACAAAAAGAAAGGAAGATAAAATAAAATACTAGGAAAGTGATAATTAAAAGGCCAAAAAAGAGAGAAAGGAATAGATAATTAGTTTGCAGCTCTGTTTGTCAACTTGTCACTTAGAACGATCCTTCAGGATAGTGTAAGGTCTCCAACAAAGCAAGCACCGTCATCTCCTCCTTCCATAACTCCTCTTCTCCTCTTCTATATAAGACACCTACACTGCACCACACTTCCTCCTCTTCCTCCTCCTCCTCCTCCTCTCTCTTGATTCTTGCTTTTAACGCTTGTAAAATGGCTGAGGATTATGTCCCATGTAATTCTCTTTTGTTTCATTTCTTTTAAAGTTGTTGCTTTCTTGATTGATCAATGCTATGCTTGTTGTTTCTTTGTTTTGATGTTCTTTTCAATGATTTCTTATTGGGTTTGAGCTGGTTTTGTGTTTTTCTCTTTTTATTTTGTGCGTGTGATTCTTGATCTTGGGTTTCTTGTTTTTTCTTTCATAGATCTTTCTTTATTCCTCTTTGGTTTGTTGTCTCTGTTTGAGTCCTGTAGAAAGTTTTTCTTATCTTGTACAATGAAGTTACTGTATACTAGCTTATAGTGCTTTAGGTGGACCAACCCGGAAAAAGATAGGATTGATTTTGTGAATTTATCAATGACTATTGATTTGTGAACTAATCAAGATTGAAAATTTGTGTTAATTCACAGTTAGTTGAATTGTTTTTTAATCTGAATCTGATCTAAAGAGATTTTTTTGGTCTTGGGAATGACAAAGGGAGCCATAGTTTTTTTAGACTCCAATTTGCTGAGTGATTTTGTAGTTATTGATGTGCAGATTGTACTGATATCAAGCAATTGAAAATCTGTAGGTGATTCTAATAATCATGCATTGAATACGAAAGAAGGAGCGAATGACTCGCTAGTTGTTTGTTTCGGGGAAATGTTGATTGACTTTGTACCAACAGTTGGTGGGGTTTCACTGGCTGAAGCACCTGCTTTCAAGAAGGCTCCTGGTGGTGCTCCTGCTAATGTGGCCGTTGGTATATCAAGACTAGGTGGTTCATCAGCTTTTATAGGCAAGGTGCATTTGGATATGGTTCTGGGGTACTTATTTATGGAATGACTTGTTGTCGTTGCACATGCCAAACACTTGGTTAATTCGTTTTATTTGGTGTTTAATGCATTGGGTAAATGGAACTTAAATTGAAATTGCATTGATTTATCATAAAGATTTCATTTCAATTGGAATTTGGTCAAACTTTTGGCCAAATGGAATTTTGTAATTTCACAGTAAACTGGACATTGCAGGATCTCAGTCCCCTGTTTTTTTTTTTAATGTCGTGAACAATTTTGGTGTCCATGAATCCATGCTTTTTATCTAGCCATAGTTCTAATTTCAACTTTTGTGGCATATTTTCTCAGCTTGGTGATGATGATTTTGGGTACATGCTGTCTGACATTTTGAAACGAAACAATGTGGATAATTCTGGTGTGCGATTTGATTCCACTGCGAGGACTGCTCTGGCATTTATTACGCTCAGAGCTGATGGTGAGCGTGAATTCTTATTTTTCCGTCATCCAAGTGCAGACATGCTTCTTCAAGAATCAGAATTAGATACAAACCTCCTTGAGCAGGTCTGTTTTCTCCTTTTGGTTTTAGTAAGAAAGATGTAGCATGTTAGGACGCATTCCACAAGTTTTCAAATTCTGGAAGATATCCATTTGAAAAATTTTCACTTCCAAAATTGCATTGATTGCAGGCCAGGATCTTTCATTATGGATCAATTAGTTTGATTTCAGAACCTTGCAGGTCAAGCCATATTGCAGCGATGAGAATTGCCAAAAAGTCTGGCAGCATCCTTTCTTATGATCCAAATTTGAGATTGGCATTATGGCCATCAGCTGAGGCTGCTAGGGAAGGCATAATGAGCATATGGGAACAAGCTGATGTTATTAAGGTGTAGTTGAAACCTGCTGTTGCACAAGCACATATACACCAGCTCAATTTTATTGTTCTGAAGTGAAACAATTGCGGGTCTTTCATAGTAATATATTTGGAACTCATTGGGTTGATTATATGAAATTGCAGATAAGTGAGGAAGAAATTACTTTCTTAACTGGATGTGATGATCATACTGATGATAAAGTGGTCTTGGACAAGCTTTTTCATCCCAATCTGAAGCTTCTGATTGTAACTGAAGGGTCAGAAGGTTGCCGGTATTACACCAAGGTAACCTACTGATTATTGTCACGTATATATAAATATAAACCTTCATGTTGACCATCCAAACTAAAGACAGGATCTAGATTCTAATCTATCCACAATTATATCCCAGACAAACTCCAAAAATGTCCCTTTAGTGTTTGTAGAAGAGGCTTCCTGCCAAACTGCTCCTCTCTTTCCCTCTCTCCCTCTCTCCCTCCCTCTCTCTTTTCCTGTTGTTGGAATGTTAGTTCATGTCAGCTAAGGACCTTGGCTAACGAAGCCTTTGGTAGAAAAAAAGCAAACTATTAGTTGTCTTGGTTATCGTGCTTGGATAATTTAGCAGAATTTGAATTATGGAATCATATGAATAACTGATATTCTATTCCAACCTTTGTTATATTCTCTCGAGAAACATCAGTCATCAATGTCTTACCAGATGATATTATAGAGAAATGTTTCGCTGAATTTCTTCAACAATGACAATATGCAATTACTCAAGTCAGAACCTCTTATACAGCAAAATAGCAAATGATCTGAATGAATGTGCGGATCCTTCTGAATGTGTAGGTGTATCTAATGCAAAGTTACTTACAGGTCTAGGTGGTATATGTGTGGGATAGTCATCAAAAAGTTTGAAAATCTGCTGTATTAAATGGAAGTATCACTGCAGTGCTGCTTGTAGATGGTTATTTTCATATACGATGTGATCTGATATTTCAATGTGGCACTGGAAATTGACATCAACTGTAAACCAATTCAGGAATTCAAAGGCCGTGTTCCTGGTGTTAAGGTGAAGCCTGTTGACACCACTGGTGCAGGCGATGCGTTTGTTGGTGGGATGTTGAGCAACCTAGCTTTTAACCTAAATCTATTCGAGGTAAATATAGTTGCATACAGAATCAGAATGGCTCAACCTGTTTATCCCATTGATAATTTTAAAACTCTGTATCAATACAGCTTCCTATAGATTTCATACAACCTTGTAGTCAAAATGTTCCTTTGCTACAAAACAGAATAGAATTTCACTGTATTTCTCTGAGACTCCAGACACCATATGTGTGGACTCCATTTGTCATTATAGTAACTCCATTTGTGTGGACTCCATCAAAATGTTCCTTTGCTACAAAACAGAATGGAATTTCACTGTATTTCTCCGAGACTCCAGACTCCATTTGTGTGGACTCCATTTGTCATTATAATAACTCCTAACCGAACCTTTCCCCCTCCCTCCTTCCCTGCAGGATGAGAAGCTATTAAGGGAAGCTCTTTTGTTTGCAAATGCCTGCGGTGCTGTCACAGTAACAGAGAGAGGTGCAATCCCTGCACTACCTACCAAAGAAGCCGTCCTGAAACTTTTAGAGAAAGTCTCCCCAGGATGGAAAGCACAGACATAAATCAACCCTCGTGTTCTTTCTTGTGCCAAGTTGTTGTAGTTTGAAATCTTTGCATAACACCTTTGGTTTTCGCTTGTTGTTCTTCTCTTTCATGCTCATGAACATCAAAGGTTGTAATAATCAATCCCTACAAGCATTGTAGATTTGATTATTTAATAAAATCAATGATCTCAAATCTAGTTTCAACATGATCAGATTAACTTCCACTATCAAAACTCAAGTGTTTTGACGTTTCTTGACTTGCTAGCCGTGCTCGAGTTGTTTTGCACACAGCTATATAGCCTCAAGGTCACAAGGGCGACAACTTTCTTTTCTTGCCATGCTTGCTATCACTGTTTTATCTCGAACATACATGGTCTACACATTCTGGAAGGTTTCAAGTGTGTTGCCCCTAACATCGATTGTGTTTATACAAAGATAGGATGAAGGAATATGCATTGTTAGCGCATGATCAAGAAATTATAATAGAAGGATCAAGAAGTAAATATGCATTTTTTTTTAAAAAAAACCAGAATATACCAAAAGATCATAGCTTTGGATCTAGCTTAGTATTGACTTGAAAAAAAATCTAGATAATCAGGTCAATTATTTTTTATTAAAATTTGAAAACTTGATCTTGGAGTTAGATTTAGGATAATGTCCGAGTCAAGTGGCAGAAACATCAATCTATTTTTTTTAAAAAAAAATCAAAACAAAGTTATTTTAACCAAAATAAATTAATGGATTGATGATTGAATTTTGACTAGGTCAAACTTGAGTTAACATACCAAGTTTCTGAATCAACTTTAATTTTTAATTAAACTAGCTGAGTTTTTTTTTTTTAAAAACTTGGATTAGCCTAAGTATTAGATTAAACCAATCTAAATTTTAAAACAATAATTAAAATAGTGTTGTTTTATTGATATTTAAAAAAATTAAAAACATTAATACTACAAGTCTTCTACCATTAAGAAGGCATGAACTACCCTTCCATTTTAATATTATCACATTCATTGTTAATTTTAGTGCCACAATCATCATCACTCTTAGCTGTATAACTTTTATGTGCATATTTAAATTTTATATAACATCGTATATGATTATTTATTTTAATTATTATTATTTTTAATAAAATAATAATTATTATCAATTTAATATTGTTATAATTATTATCATCATCACGTAATAGTCATGTCACAACTACCATGCTAACTACCACGTTGTTAACATTTCACTCACATAATTAAAAGTAAATATGAAAAAAATGCATTAAATCGATATGGAAATATGATCCTAAAATCGTCGAGAGCGAAGACATAAGCTAATCCGTAGATTGTAATTCAGAGTTTGTTTTATTGATAATTATTCAATTTTTTTATTAATAAAAAAGATAATCATTCGGATTTTCCGCTGAAAATACATTTGTTTCAAAACAGAAACAGAAATGCCGTCGTCGTCGTCGTCGTCGTCATCTCCAAATCCGTCGACGATGCTTAAACCAGAGGTCGGACCTGACAGTCTTCCTCGAGAAGCTCCTGTCATTGCCTACACCGAGAAGGTCTCACTCTTCTCTCTCTCTCTCTCTCTCTCTCTCTCTCTCTCTATCGATTATTATTGTAATTATTACTGAATTTATTTATTTTAATGTGAATCATTGTTATTTTTTAGATAATCGAAGAAGAGCAACTTCAATTAAGGAAGTAAGTTTTACGCTTCTCGTTTATTTGGATCTGTAATTATGTGTTGATAATCAGAAAATGTAGTTTCGATAATCAGTTTATCTAGTGATTTAATCTGTTTCTGAGAAAGAAAAAAAACACAAGAATAATTCCTGGAATCAGTGAATCTCAGTCTTCAATAACTTATTTATGAATTTGTTTGATATTTTTATTTTTATTTTTTAATGTAAGATATATTGAAGAAAATTATTTGAAAATTCGTGATGCAGAGAGAATTAGTGAATTTCAGTCTTTAACTAAAAGAAAATAATAAAAGAAGTTCTGAAATCTTATTGATGATTTTTTTATTATTTAATTTGTGTTAGATATGTCGAAGACAATTATTCATAGATTTGTGATGTAGAGAGAATCAGTAAATTTCAATTTTAAGAATTAAAAAATGAACAATATATATAATTTTGTTTTATGAATTTTTTTTGTTGATGTTAGATATATTGAAGAAAATTATTCGAAGATTCGTGATGTAGAGATAAAGCTAGCGAATCTTACGTTAAAGCAGGTTGGTATGCGGCAATGTTGTAGTTTTTCAGTCTTGGATTTGGTGTTTTACTGACATTGCTGGTGGTTTTTGTGTATGATGGGGGTGTGGATAGGCTTAAGCGCTTGAACATATGAGGAAGAAGATACAGATGTCGACGGAGAGAATTCGTGTTGCGAGGTTGAAGGAGGGAGAAGCTCAGAAGGTTTGTCCCTTTTCGTTGTCAAAACTTGGTTCTTACTGTTAGTAATGAAAGTAGTATTTGAATGATTTAGGGTAATATGGGTAGCATGATTTTGGGATGGTGGAAATGGATTTTTGAGGTATTTGGAAGAATGTGATGTGATGCAGTAGTGAAACCAGTTCCTTCGTCAGTCGCATTACATTGTGTTCTGCATATTTTTCTTCTTTTGTTTCATTAGAAATGATCTTGCATGTCTGTATCATCTTGAACACGACTGATGGAATGGGGATAAAGATTTGAGCTAAGAACTCGATGTTGAACAATGTTAGGGCCGAGCTCCTTAAAAAGGCCATGCTTTCACTGAATCTTTTTCTTTTTTATTTCTCTCTTTGTTTTTCTTAGATGAAAAATGAATGTTAATTGATGAGGTGCCTTCCTATAAGCAAAAGGCAAAAGAAAATGAAAACACCTTTATGTCTTCAATCCCTTCAAACATCGGCTGAGCTCTTTAAAAGAAGGCCAAAAAAAGGAATAGGAAAAATCAAAGGCATTTCTGGTTGTAATTACTTTCAGAAAAATGTTTTTTTTTAATCTCCATCTCTAGTTTTCACATTTATTCTAAAGAGATTTTTCCATTAAAAATCAAAGAAACATGTTATTATATATAAATAAGGCCCTTATTTTTATATTGGAGACTTTGGGAAATAATCATTTTGGTGTTTTTCAAATTTCAGAAAAAAAAAAAATTTCATTCTCAGTTAGTAAACACATTTTCTTTAGTTTGATGTTTCTTATAATTTTTTTCTGAAAAACTAAAAAAAAGATTTCACAAGTAAAGGCAACCTCTATTTAGCTATATGGGGAAATGCTTTCCAAGAACAAGTATCTGTTGATTTTGGAATCATTGGATGCAATCAATTCCTTGATATGGAAATGTAGTATTTGTCTCATGATTTTCTTGCTGCACACAGTTGAAGTTTGTGAGATGTGTGGTTGTTAATACATTAATGTTGTTGGCAAATTGTATTTCCTTCTTCATTTGATATGTTGATATGATGTGCATATTATTGACTACTAGTGATACATGTAAACACACAATAAAAACCATCTACATACAATAGGTGTCTATCATAGTAGATCCCCACTAAAAAAAGACAAAGAAGACCATAAATTAGAAAGCCCATTGATAGTTTGTATGTAGTTTACTCCATTAAAAAAATTTATTCTTATCAACTCATGCCCCAGACCTGCGAAAATTTATTGTAACAGTATGGTTGCCTTGAATTATACCAAGAACTCTAATTATCATATTAGATAATGAGAGTATGTTTATAGTCCCATTCCATAAGTGAGATTCATAGCATATGGTTCTTTCCCAAGATAGTAAAAAAAGGTTTTCAAGGACTACAAAAACTCTATAAGTAGGTAGGACTTTCGGTTACAATGTTTAGATTAGAAAAACTTTTCTAAAACTAATTAATTATTGGATTTCACCAACCCAGCTACCACTACTATAGAATTTTTAAATCCGTTATAGATTATATTATAATCTTCAATCAAACAGAATGAAAGCAGGAGATTGGTAGACCATGGAAGCCATTCCATTAGTGGGATCCATAGCCTACATGTCTTTCCTAAGCCAATAAAAGATACATGTCTTTCCTAAGCCAATAAAAGAAGTAGGTTTTCGAGGATTGTAAAAAGCTTATAGGTATGCAAGACTTTCGGTTATAATGTCTAGGTTGAGAAGACTTTTCTAAAACCAATCACTTATTGGATTTCACTAACCAAACTACCACTACCAAAAGATTCCTAGATCCGTTTTTAGATCGCATTTCAATTTTTAATCAAACAAAATGGAAGCTAGAGATTGATTAGCTATAGTAGTTGCAAACAAATCTTGATATTAGACATGATATTTGTTTGATATTGGACGGAGTGGGCCTTGTTTAATTGGCCTCACCCATCACATTATCTTGGGAAGCTCTTTTCTTAACATGCTCCACCTCCAAAATATCTAGAACCGATTAGGATTAGACTGAAGTAGTTCACTCAATATCCTGTATAAAGAAGAAAAGCTCAAATCATATATAATGATATAATTGAAGTTAAGATTATGAACTTATTTTCTATATATGTTTATTTCTTATCAAGAAGCCCAAAAACTCTTGGACCTCTACTCTTTAAAAGAGTTGAAGAATTTATTGGAGCTCTTTCTTTCCATTTATTTTCATGCTTGGCGCTAAACCCTCCCTATCAATACTTTCTTGTTATTTATTGACAAGAGTTGTAGGGAAAAAAATGAATATAACCCCTTAGATCCTTTCATATACTTCGATCTATAAGGCTTACTCAATGATTTTGGTCAAGGTGATTCCTCATATGAAATCATGAAAATGATATGAATCTATATAAATAACCTATAAAATGATAAATATCAAAAGGTCTATATCCATATTCTAGTCTTGGTCTATTAAAATGATGTTTAGCAGTCTCTACCCAAGAGCTTTGGCACATGATCCAATGGATCTATAACCAGTTAATCATTCTTTTTTATTTTCTAACCAAACATCATGCTTCTTCTTCTTCTTTACTTTTTATCTTCCAACCAATCGCTTTGATTTTGTTTCTGCAACAACATATAATCTTGGTCATTTACCTTAATGCTTACAACTCAATTTGTTTATAGTGATAACAATAATCCATGCAATACTGTTTTTTTTTCTTCTTATGTTGTTTCTGAATGACATCATAACTACACGAGGTAAATTGATGCTACCCACTCTACCACAAAAGGGGGCCGCTTTCTTCCTTTAAAAAATATCAGTTCCATCATGAGGGCTCAGTAAACAACATAATTAACATCCTACCAAGGAGCAAGAAGGCTATTAGGAGGTCAATTCCTTTACCTAGCGGAAGTGTTGTTTTGACATGAGTGGCATTTATCTCGATAGTCTTGGATAGAATTATGCTGCTTGCTGGGTCCTGATGATGGAACTAGCATTTTTTAAGGGAAGAAAACGGTCATATAGCTATGGTGCCATTCAGAAACAACCCAAGAAAAAGAAAAAAACAGTATTTCACGGATTATTATCATCACTATAAAACAAATTGAGTTGTAGGCATCAAGGTAAGGGATCAAGATTATATACTGTTGTAAAAAAAAAATAAAAGGATTGATTTGGAGATTAAAAAAAAAACATGATGTTTGATTAGAAAATAAATAAAAAATGACTAACTGGTTGCAGGTTCATTAGATTATGGGCCATATCTACTTGGGTAGAGACCATTAGACAAACTGAGGCTAGAATATGAACTTATAACTTTTAATAACTATTATTTTATGGACTATTTGTATAGATTTATATTTTTTTCATGATTTTATATAAGAAACTACCTTGACAAAATAATTGATTAAAGCATTGTATATCAAATTATGTGAAATGATATAAAGGGTTAGATTATTTATTTTTGTCTCTATAACTCTTGTCAATTGATAGTAAAAAAGCATTGACAGTGAGGGTTTTACATCAAGCTAGGAAAAGAAATGGAAAGAAAGAACTCCATTCAATTCCTACTCTTATAAAAAAGAGAGATCTAGGAGTTTTTGGACCTATTGATAAGACATAAACATATCTATAAAAAGAATTCATAACCTTAATTTCAATTATATCATTATATATGATTTGAGTATTTCTCTTTTATATGAAATATTATAAAAGAACCAATCTAGTTCAACCAACTGGTTTTAGATATTTTAAATGTGGAGCTTATTGACGAGGGAGAGCTTTCTAAGATGATTTGATGAGTGAGGTAATTTCACTTGGCCTAGCCTAGTCTCAGCAAAGCAGCAAATAAAGCTCATTCTGTCCATTATCAAGCAAACATCATGTTCAAGCCCAAAGAACTCTCTAAAATAGGTTTAGCCCAAAAAAGCACTCCAATCGTTTGGCTTTAGCCTTGGTATCCAAGGAACATCACCTGGATACGAGGCTGAGTCCCTCAGTAAGCCTGATCAAGTCTAGCTCATCAACAACACCTTTTTCCCCCTTCCTGTCATTTCCATAGGTAACCTTAACACAACGTCTTCTCATGGAAAACAACCAGCTCCATTTTCGAAATCCAAGATTCCCTTTCCTTCACTCTCCCATTTCTTTTTTTGGCGGGCTTCATTTTATTAGCGTAAGCCATATAAATAGTCATTCTATGAAGGGTAAGTGAAAAAAGTTTGTTTCTTCACTTGATTCTCTATTCATTTTATCCTTATCCCTATACAAATACCACTTCATAGTTTCTAGACCAGCTAGTTTAGGGTAAGCGAACCCTGAACTCCGTAGTTCTTTTGGAATGAACATCTATCTAGCTTCAGATGTTGTTTCCTATATGGATCGCTAAACTATGGAGCTAAGAGCCGAATCCCTTGAACTCTCTCAACCTCGTGATTATAGTTCCTAATTTTCTGACTATGATATGGTCTCTGTCAGCCTTACCAGCCGTCCAAGATGAACCGAATTGATCTTTTTTGTCCCCTCAGCCATCCATTCCCGTCTTCATTTAGCAGCAAATTAACTCAAGGATAACCTTTATGTATGAGCTGGAAAGGAGGTATCTATAGATACCAAACAAACTAGCTAGTTTGAGAAGATAGTTAAATAATCGGCGGATCTAGGGAGTCCTTACTTCTTCGACTTCTTATTCATAGTTCAGATAATCCAACCTCCACTGGTAAGCAGCATCAAAGAGAATCATCATAACATTTTTTTCTGAAATAAGAACTCATCAAGAGATGAGACGTAGCTAATGTTGTTTGATCACAGTCACGAGATTTGTTTGCAGCTATTATATCTAATCAATCTTCTGTTTTCATTCTATTTGATTGGAGATTAGAATGTGATCTGAAAGCGGATCCAGGAATCCCCGGATAATGATAGTTAAGTTAGTAAAATCCAATAATCATTTGGTTTTAGAAAGATTTTCCTAACCTAGATATTGTAATGGAAATTCCTGTTTATTTTTAGGGTTTTTATAATTCTTGAAAATCTTATTCATTTACTGGCTTGAAAAAAATTTGTAAGCTATGAATTTCACTAATAGAATGATGGAATGGAACTATAACCATACTTCCATGGTCTACCATGATACTTGGGTTACTTGGCAGGTATACTGTCACAGTAAATTCTCACGGGTCTGGGGAAGATTAAGTAGACGCTGCAATGTGACCCAACTGGAGTCTCGGCGTCTTGGAAGCAGCAACAAAAGTTGTGAAGGACGAGGAAGAAATTAAGCAGAAGTGTGAAGACTTAAATCATCTGGTAAGATCATCTCTGAATGAAGTTATGAACTTCACTACTTCTTATTGTTTGTTAGGTTTTCTCTATTTATTTTATTATCTCTAACAGGTTCAAGAAAGCAGTAACTCTCAGTTTTCTAGAATTAAGAAATTAAAAAGACGACTGGAAGCCCTAAACTCTATTTCTAAAACTATCGGTCATATCTAATTATCTATCAATACATGTAGTTAATTGCTTGGACAGCACTCTCATGGTATACTTTCACATTGATTATTAACTGTCATGGGCTAACTATTAGTTAATACTGCCCTTTCTTTGGGATTGCATTGAGCATGTGTAAGGTATTGGCCTATGTGTGTGCGTAACTTACTTTGGCAATTGGGGCAGTGCAAGATTATGGTTATTTTCTTGGTGTAGAAGATGATAACAAATGGGCTAAGAAACGGCATCTGATTCAGGTAACAAAAAAAAATTGTATTTGAATATATGCCTAGTAACTCAATTGAGACATAATATAGGCTTTGAAAATGTTCTGATGTGCATGAGATCGTAAAAGCAAACTCATTAAAACCATAACATCAGGTGTGTTCTGAAAGTGGCTGCCCTTAAGGAGCTAATGTTTGTGAATGTTCCATTTACTGTCCTTACATCATGCTGCTCCACTGAGTGCTAGTATAGGCATATACTGATATACACATTGCATGTTTGTAGAGAAATTGTTGAAAGTTTGCACTTGTGGTTATCCATGGGATGGAAAACCAATGGGACCTGCACCGAACAACCCAGCTCAAGATGCCTCGATTCCATTTTCAACAGAAAGTGGTGCCGGAGTGGCTGAGAATGCTCCTCGTCACGCAAATGGGGGAAATGTCCAAGTCATGAATGAGCAAAATCAACAGCCTAATGTTGAGGTAGAAGGAAGGGGAAAGAAGAAAGTCCATTTCCAAGGAAGGGGGAGGCGAATCGGGGCTGTTCCCAAGGGTAGAGGATTTTCCCAACCTGGCTGGACGGTGGCAGGATTTGATGTCGATGGTAGAAGTTAGAAGCAACATTTCATATTCTCCTATACTGAAACTGTGAGTACCTCTACTTTTGCTCCACCAAGCAAGCATGCTCTTTGTTCCATATACGCTGGTTGATTTTTCCTACTGTATTTATTCAATTGGCTATAGCTAGCTTGTTGATATAGAAAATGCCATCTGACCTTTTGAACTTCACATTGCCACTTACCCTTGCCATCAATTCCTCATTCAAGGAAGTATGGCTCAAGAACATTTCTTATTCTTTACTCTTTAACTAGCCAAAGCTGTGACCTGAAACTCTAGACTCTCCTTGTCCCTTTACATGTTGCTTAATATTTTCTGCCCCGTGTATTCTTTCACTTGTATATAGTCTGTTGATATAGAAGTGGCATTTGATCCTACTTCCCACTGCTGCTTCACTTGTGTTACAAATAGATTCCTTCGATATTGTTTACCCATGTAAAGTAAACATTTGTTGTTCCTCACTTTTATTCTGGCTATATATAGCTGTTCGTTTAAATCTCTAGACTCCCCTTCCCCTTCACATGTGCTCCTTCTGCCCCGTGGGGGCTTTGATTGAACAATTGAAATCTTATCATTCTCTTCGGTCAGCAATATATTTGTATAACCAAAATTGCCCTCAGACAATCCAAAACCCGTGTTATTAAATTTGATATATGAACTGGATTTTAAATTAAACCATATGCTAATTAACCTAATCAACCAACAATTCAGTTTGATTTTAATTTTTTTTTTCAAAAGCATTGTTTTAACATTTTAAAAAAATCTTGAAACGATGTCGTTTTGGGTTGATTTAGGTTAATATGGGTTAACCTACCCAACTTATGACCCAAGTCATGGGTTGGGTTAGGTTTAATAACTTTGTTCAAAAACTCATTTTTAAAAATCATTAATTTTAATTACGAGAAATAAATAGACATAAAAAATCCTAAACATAAATCGAAAAGGTTATGCAAGGATTTAATTAAATAAATTGAGTGTCAATAAATAAATAAATAAGTCATTAACTAAAGATAAAAGTAAAAAAATAAAGAGATAGATGTAAATAAAGATATTTAATCTTGTAATATGAGTTATTTACCCAGTTATGTTTAATAAATTTATTTATTAAAATTGATTTTTTATTTAGTAAAGTGATGATAAAAATAGATACATACAGGAAATTGATGGAATAAAATCAAAGGGAAAATAAAATTATGCAAGAATAACTATATTTTATTTTTAAAAATAAATTTTATTTATATAAAATAAAAAAATATAGATGAATTAAAATAATCTCTTCAAAAATTAAATACAAACAAAATAAAAAACAACCGCTATTTAAAAAGACTAAATAAACAATCTAAAAAAAATCAAAGGGAATGAATATTAAATTAAATATAAAATAAAAAGTTATTTAAAAAAAAACATGTTAAAAAAAGTATCAATAAAAAAAAACTACAAAAAAAAAGGTTAGACGTTACTGGGCTTAGCAAGCTAAAGCCGCGTGCTTGGGTTCTAATTTTTTTCTTAGTAATGGGACGGATGGCATGCCATTCAACCCAAAATGTTTTGAAAAATAAAGGCAGGTGACTCATTAATTGCTTTTTCTTAGATTTTGACTATAGTAGTGGTTGATAAATCAAGGTTAATTTGTTTTTACTTAGAAACCTATTTTTGAACAAAATATCATAAAATATTATAAACACTTTGATAAACCCATATATGATCTCAAACATTCCAAAAATTCGCTTAAAAATCTAAAATCAACCAAAAACCTTTTTGAGATTGAATCTATCATCTCAAGCAAAGTGAAGGGCAAAGAAAACCTAGGATAAAATTTTTTCATTTAATGGAACTCATTAACACTAAAATCAACATTTTTAATGGTGGAATTGGTGTTAAATATTGAGACTTTCTTTCTCTTCCCTCAAACTAGGAGCAAAAAAAAAAGAAGGATAAAGTTTTGAATTAAAATTGAATTTTTGAAAAATATTGGGAACAAAAGTTTATAATTTAAAATGTAGGAAGACTAGAGTGAACTTTTTTATCTAATTTTAAAATCATCATTTATTTTCTCTGTTTTTTTCACTTTGATCATCTTTCTTTTAGTCTTGCAATTCCTCAATAAATTTAAAGCAATTATCATTCAATTTGGTCATAAAAGGATGAAATCATCCAAAAAAAAATTTTAAGAATTAAAATAAAAAAACAAAAAAACATTAAACAATGTAAAATGTAAGGGCGTGAACAACTTCTAAAGTTTTGAGTTTCTTTGTAATCACTGAACATTGAGTTAGGATAAACATCTATTACTCTGAATCTCGTAAATGTTACTGTTGCAAAAATTATGCCATGTTTCCACAGAAAATAAGGCAAGGTCTTCTTTAACTTGTGCTTTGTTTGTTCATGCGGGGTACGGTGCACCACCGCACAAACAAACGGGCATGGTCATCATCAATGTCTTTTAACTTGGGCTTTGTCTGGAACTGTGACCTAACTGATCTTGTGGAAGTGTTCACTGTGCATGATATCATCAATGTCCGTATCTGCTTCTGCCATGGATGTTATATTGACATTACTTGCATATGTTTGTACAACACCAGACTTGATTGATCCATTCGTCTTTATATGGTGTCATAATCTGTAAATCTGCCACACTGTTTTTGTTCTTCATACTGTTTCAAATTCAACAAGAACTCATACTGTTTCAAATTCAAACTTTCGAAATGCCATTTCCTATAAATTGTTAAGCATAATCATGGGGTTAATCCAATGCTGCTGGTGAACTTCAAATCAAATGATTTAACCAGCATGCATGGACATTTTGCATAAATCTATGATCTTTGTGGGTCAAGAAACAGTGCAAAGTGCGTGGAATTTCAATTTCATGTACAATAAAGCAAGCAATTTCTGATTTGGCATTTAAACTTACAACTGTTTACACCAAACCTGTCATGCCCTAATGAAAAAGTTACTGAATTATTCTGCTCTGTGTAAATTGATTAAATGATTAGAAGCCAAAAGTCCTAAATTGTTCTTTATGTTCCAAAACTAACGTCTGTACTAACCTCCCAAAATAAAGGCCGGTTTCACATTCCCAGTTTTGATGAGGCAACAAAGCCCTTCTCTTCTTTTCTATTCGAAAAACTGGACCCGTGAATAATTACAAGCTGAAAAGGAAATTGTCCCCTTGCTATCCCCCTCAAGGAATGTTTAAAAAAATGAATACAAATGTAATATTTATATCATCTAATCTCATTCAACTCATCAAAATTAAATAATACAAATATTATAAATAATAAAAAATCAAACAACATAAAAAAAAACTATATTACAAGGTCCGGTAATGGACGTAGATTTCTAAAACATTACAACTCAATCTTATATATTTGATAGTTTGTGTGTTGTATATTATTTTTATTTTATTTGGAGATATTTCTGCTCCAAAATTTTATTTATGAATTTTTTATTAGATTTTTTTTATGTAATAATTTTTGTTTTTAATTTTTTAGCATCTGAAAATTTTTCTTAAATCAAGTTTGAAATTAAATCAAATAAGATATTAATCAAATTGGGTTTTTGGTAATAGAGTTACGTACGCTTGTAACCCAACTTGACGGGTCAACACTAAAGAAAAAGAACAAAACAATGTAATTTTAATAAAAACAGGTGGGCTGGTGACTCACAATTCACAAATTGACCTAGTAATTAACTTAAAGAATCGGGTATTTTTTGTCAGTTACTAGATGAAGCCTAACAACAATGAACAAGGCAGAAAAATGTGCAGAGCTGTACTTGAATTATGTAGACAATAAATGGTGGGTCAAGAACTCACAGGGTCACCATACTTTGCTTTCAGTTTCCATTCAAAATTTATGGTGGTAATTTAATTCCTCCCTTTAAACACGTATGTCTGCAAGAGGTCAGGAATCCACCACCAATCCAACATACATCACTTACCTACCAATATTAATCACTTTCTGTCACATAAAAGAAGTAAATTAAATGCATATTTGAATATATATATATATATATATATATATATATATATATATATATATATATATATATTAAAAAAAAAAATTCATATTCAGATTCTGT
>Ga0307517_10005989_pt1 | contig 18138 bp, 15 predicted proteins | sample 23_EM_MG_FD_194515 | JGI IMG/M metagenome (GOLD analysis project Ga0307517, IMG submission 194515) | Populus trichocarpa ectomycorrhiza microbial communities from riparian zone in the Pacific Northwest, United States - 23_EM | ecosystem: Host-associated > Plants > Roots > Unclassified | place... | reverse complement strand
ACCCCAAGGCAATACAGGCAGACTTAAATGTAGGGTACGATCTACCATCAACTGTCTTCAAATGGTCAAAGCTTGTAGCTCCACGGACAACAGTTAATAGTAGGCGGAGATAATATCTCTCTCCCATGAATGGACTTGCCGAATACATACGTCCTATTGATATACCCTTTTGCCTCTTTCTCCATCCCACTTTGCGTATATATACAAAGTGTTCTGGAAACTCATGGTATAGGTACTGTCTCCCATCCTCATTCTGCATATTATATGCAAAGAATGCAATGAGGGTTGATAATGCAGCCTCCACTTGTGCCTGAACCTCGGCTGGATTATCATTGCCATCGAAGTAAACAGCATGGTGGCCTGGTAAATGCAGAGTGAGGTGTGTTACGGGTGGTTGCTCCTTATGAGTATCAAATTCAAACAAGCGCCAGATAGCTTCTGTTGGACCAATATTAGGGTTAGGAGTTAAGTATATTGATCTTAGAGACAGGACCATAGCAGCTAGGCTAACCAAGGACACAGCCAGTCGGAGCACCATCAAGTCTAGGCCGAACACTACATGTGAGGAGACAACTACATAAGTAGATGCAACTGAGATGAAGGAAACACCTAAAGAACCAGAATGGAGGATGTGTATAAAGCCCACATCAGGCCCGAGATCAGGAGTACGAGGCCCTACCTGATGGCCGAGAGTGAGCAAATAAGACAATGTACCAACTGGACTTTTTGGAAAAACAAAAGACCGTGAACTTTTGTGAAAAGCAACATGGAGCAAAACAAGAAGAAAGAACACTAACAATGAAAGTCAAAAAATCACTTTTGAAGAAAGGCATATCAACATAGCAAGACAAACTCGGAAGCAGGATAATAACAGAGAATAAAAGATTCAACAGAACCTTTAAGATAACACAATCAGGTAAATTCAATCAGAAGGAAAAGCTGAACAAAGGAAGGAACGCAAGTAACAGGAACAAATAGTAGCAGGAGAAATTATTGTTGAAATAAAACAATAAGGAAGATTTCAAACAAGTAGGAAATACAAATGATTTTTTATAATTTTATACGAGACTGAGGCTAGTGGTGGGAGGGTTTTGCCTTTAGTAGTGCTGACATGGTAAGTGTCCAAGAATCAAGGATATTGCGTGCCTGGTTCCAGAGCCGTTGGTTCAGAAGAAAGTCCATGATAGTATACTTGGTAGTCGAATCAAGTAGACACCGGTCAAGGTTGTAAATGAAGAGTTGCTCCTCGGTTAGGCCAGGATCTGGATATGGCATACAGGTAGTATGTCCACGATCAAACATGTCTCCACACAGGCATTTTCTTCCCCATCCGAATATTCCTCTCCGCCAGGCAAGAAAACGAGCCTGATCCGTTGCAGGTGCAGTGAGTACCACATCAAAGTCAGAACCAGGAACACGGTCTGCAACCATTGAGACCTGAAGAAGCTTGGCAGAATGTGGACCAATAGTGGAATGAATTTGATTGAATTTCTGAAGCGAGAGTTCTTGTAGGATTTTATCATGAAGCAAAGCTATCGGCATTGCCTGAAGGTTGGATAAGTGGCATTTAAACGCAGGAGGTGGATTGAGAAATTGAAATAGAAGTGGATTGGACTTGTTAACCCGCATATGGTGATTGGATTTTGGATACCAGCAGTGGCGATCAAGGATGAAACGTAATGGATTCAGAAGATTCATAGCCATTAGATGGAGGTAAAATCTAGTGAAAAGCTGCTGGGCACGATCGCGAAATGGTAGAAGACCTAACAAGTGTGATGTAATATGAGGCCTGTTAGCATTTCCTCCTGCAATCCATGTAAGACAATTGTTGTACGTGGTGTTGATTGCAATCCAACTTTCTGACTTCCGATTGCGGAGTAACTGGGCATAGAGAAGAGGAACGGAATACTCCAGGCTGGGTAGAATAACGGTCTTGAAAAGGTTGAGACGTATACGGGGACACCAGGTATTGGAATACCACCGCAATGCACCTAGCAAGTTTTCAACACGCACACTTAGAAGATTTCCTTGCGCAAGAAAATCAATTCCCGTTGATGAAAACATGACTCCAAGATAGCGGTACGAATCAACAAAGGGAATTGGCTGGTTGTTCAGGAGGAGAACAGGCGGGTCCATAGATTTGGGAGCAGTATGCGTAAGGAGGTAGCCGCACTTGGGTATGTTGAAGGACATTCCGTGTTTATCAGCCCAGTTGGAAGCCTGATTGAGCAGGGCTTGTGCTTTGCTCAAGGTGGGGGAAATAAGGACACCGTCATCGGCAAAGAACAAAGCAGAGGGAAAAGACGGAGGGCTTTGCAAGTTGAGCATTTGCAATAAACTATTGATGAATCGATTGAATAAGATTGGGGAGAGTGGTGATCCTTGTAGAAGTCCACAATTGCGTGATTGGACAGGGGATTCGCAACGATTAACAAGAAGAGAGAAGGTCATATCACGATACATTAGCTGATGAATAAGGTGTAGGACCAGTGAATTCATTCCTTGGTGTTGCAGATTCGCACAGAGATGTGTCCAGTCCACTTTGTCAAATGCAGAGACAAAATCGAGGAAGACAATATGCGTGCCGGCATCGGCTTCAATCTGGTGATGGAGAGTAAGAACATTGGTGAGAGTTGAATACCCAGAACGAAAGCCGGCTTGAATTCCGGAGTAGCTCATATCTCCAGAGGAGGCGACAATTGGAAGAATCAATGACTCGAACAGTTTGCGAAAAAGGCAAACAAGCGAGATTGGACGTGAGTTGGTGGCAGTATAAGGCTTTGTCTTGTCCTTGCACAATGGGAATACCAATGCGTGATTCCATCTGCGTGGTGTTTGTCCCTTATACAAGCAAGCACGATACAACTGACACAAATGCTCTGTAAATGGAGTATCTAGCAGGTGCCGGAGCATAATAACAGTGATACCATCAATACCACAGGCAGTTGTAGTCGACATTCGGTCCAATTGTAAGCGAACTTTCTCTGTTGAAATTTGATCCAGAAGGCGTGAGGCAAGAAGGATATTTTCATCGTACTGGAAAGGTATAGAGAAATCTTTGGATAGCGTGGATGGACTCGATTGAACTGTAAATAAAAATGGTAAATTTGTTAGTACTTGAAACTTATACAAAGGATGGTGATGAGTCAAGATACCATTAAAGACGTTTGAATAGTGATTAACACACTCTTCCATCGGTGTTGACATGGATGTTGAGCTCACTAGTTGTACACCAACTGATGTGCGACGTTGAGTGCGTTTGAGGAGTTGAATACTGGCTGGGATATCGAACTCGGTTGCAAGTCTGTTGGCTATTTTATCGTCCATTTGCCTACATTCTTCAGGGTTGTAGGTACCCAGAACACTTTCTGCTACTGCTTGCACTGCTGAACAGAGGAGATGGTCGAGCATATCAATATCATAAGACTCTGATTGCTTGAACGAACTGAAAAGGGTTTCCATCATTGTCCAAGTGTGGTGATATTGACGTACAACATGTGGATTTCTAAGGCGTTGAATATGAAAGCGGGTAGGAATAGTGGAAGGGAGCGGAGGGAGTTGTGTAAGAGGAACAGAAGGTGAATTTGAATTCTGACTCGAGTATTGAATATGTAAAAGATATTGATGATCGGTGCGAAAACCAAGGGCTCGTGTACTAACTAGTGCCATAGTGATCTTGGACTTAATATGCGATTTGGCGAAGGCGTGATCGGGAATGTGGCAAGATATTGTCTCTTTGGAAGGGTCACAAATATGCAACATATTTGTGTTGGCAGACCATTTTTGAAAGAAAATGGAGCGCGGTGAAAGGGTGGATTTTGAGCGTCTCGTAGCAGAGAAAGTTGTCGATGGAAACTTTGTATTGATATCACCTAGGAGAAGATCAAGGGGACCAAGTTCGTAGATATTGGTTGTGAGGGTTTCTTCAGAAATTGAGTAGGGAGGATAATAAACAGCTGCAAAGCGAAAGCCTGGAATGGAAACCGAAATTGAGTATGTTGAACAAGAGGTAGATTGTATAAGGCTACGGATATGTGGTTTGACAAGTAGATATATACCACCATGTTGGCGGCCACGAGATGGGGTCTTTGAAGATTGAAGAGGAAGCGATGTAGAACAGTAGACAAGTGGGTTGGCAAGGCGGGATTCGTGATGCTGATACCAATGTTCTGCAATAAAAAGAAAGTCAAACATTTTTTCAAACAGGCAAACTGCCTGGGCAAACTTCCCATCTGGCAGGGAGTTTGCATTCACATAACCAATATGATACATTAATTCGAGGAGGTGATGCCGCGAGTTGACTTGAGTATCAACTTGGGTTTCTGAATAATGCGAGGGGAACTTGTGCTGTCGGATATAGGTTGTTAATAATAGATGTAGTAGAATACGGGCAGTATTGAATTAGTTACCCATCAACCTGAAGGCTCTCAATTGATGAAATACTCCTTTTTCGCTTCACATATCTTTTTGCCCCAACCCTTTGCTCCTGTTTCAAGTTCTGCAAGTCCACGGGGTCTTGATATGCTTCCACAGTTCTAGGTAAATAGGTGTAAGTGGGGATATCATTCGGCTTGGTCTCAGCGTCTGCCGAAAGCCTTATTCCATGTTGAAGCAATTCGGCTTCCAATTTCTGTCCCAATCCACGATTCTTTACCCACTCCATAATGTGTTGTCGGGTTGATGTCAATGAGGTTGCTGCTACGGAATCTGCCAATCGAGTGATGAAGTTTCGCTGAAGAATCCTTCCCTGAGACTCGGGACGAACACTTTCATCCCAATGGAATGAATCTGGTGAAAGAGGATTAAAGGAGCTGCGAATACGATAGTTGGAGAAATTGCTAATCCGATTTTTCACTCTTTCCACATGGTTTCTATCAACTAGGATTTCCAGCATTCGTTGCTCTATCCAGCTGATATTATGCATGTGTCTTGACTGAATCCCAATTGGCGATGCGGTAAGAATTGCCTTAACCTCCTTGATTGTCATGAAGGATATACCGGCCAAATAGATTGCAACTGGTAAGTGTCGATTATGCTCCCGTTTCGGTTCTGGCTGCTTGTGCAAAGGCGTCGTGGAATCATGAGAGCAGATGATACCACTCGGATAATGATTAATATGCCCGAAGGATGGCTGTTGTAAACCTTTGCCTTTAGACTTCAGAATGCTACTATAGGTAGCGATACGAGGGCGAGAATCGGATGGTATATCGGGTGGTGAGGAGGGCAGAGAGGATGGAGATGCAGAGTTCCCAGATATTGATTTAACTTGGATCGTGTTGGCAGATTGTTTGCTGATCGCAGGTTCTAATGCCTGTGAATTGACAATCGTGGGAATATCTAATTTTGTAATATCCTATTTAATCAATCATTATTATTGAATATTAGTATCTCTATGTACTCTGGGTATATTAAATTGAAAGCGGGGAGGCATTGGGAGGAGGGTATTTGAACTGTTACAATATGCAGCAGAATATGTGAACGAAGATACACATACCTTATCCTTTCTCTTCACCTCAAAATTTGAAGACGATATTTTTAACAAGATTGTATCAATCTTTTTTTCCAATAACTCAAGTCGATGATCGAGTTCCTCGCGCTTTCCAATTTCCTTGTGCAATATATTGCTTATTATAGCAATCTCCGTTGTTAATTGAATAATATCTGCAGTGGTTGGTTTGATCTCTGTATAATAGATATGTTCAAGTTAGAAAAATTATGTGTATTAATTGTACTTGCCTTTCCCATATATAACAAATATCAACATAGCTTAAAACATGTAACAGGCGAATCACATACGTTCTGGTGGCAAAACTGTAGCTGCAATTGGTGATGAGGCGTATTCAGAACCCGACACAAGCGTAACAACATCTGCTGCTGGCTTATTTGGTGCAAGATACAATTAGTTGAGCATGAAAAAGGATGTAAAATGGAGCCAATAAGAAAAACAATATATACAGAAGAAGAAACCGATGACATGGGAGAAATACTTACTGTATTGCGAGATTGGTTCTTGGCCGGGCCATTCTCTGATTCATGGATGTGTGGTACATCCTTTCTTCTTGCCTGTACGCTTGGAGCTATACTTGGTTCATCTGTAATCAATCAATTCATATATCTAACAAGTACGCAAAACATGATCACGGGAGTAGATTTATCAAAATGAAAGACGTACTGGTAGCAGGAACTTTCTGTGTATTATCCGGTAACCGAGAGGTAGAAATCTTAGAACATAGTTCAAGAAATTCAGTAACTCCTAATGACTTGCCACATCGGGGCTTGGAACGACATCTAAAACGACGGTATCCCCGGCCCTGTGCGTCGGGTGTTCCTCCAGAATCCTTATTGAATGCCCCAGTGAAAGGACTGTGAAAGTTGCAATTTGGGCAATGGAGAACTTTGTTGAATTTGATATGCAAAGCATCGGCCGCTTCACGCTTTCCATTCTCGGACCGTAATGAACCCTTGATTGTTTTACCCATACTGTTTAATAGTTGAAACCCGGAAGGTACATATTTGATTAGCAATCATTTCAAAATAATTCAAAATTAAATGCATATAAAATATAACAAACACTAGAAATTCATTACTATTCCCTTTGCAAATGTGAAATGAGGGCGGCAAAACTGAGTATTAAACTTTTACCAGAATACAAGAGTTAAGAGCAAGTGGATGAGTTTTGTAATCCTTATATAAGGGAGGTGATTGTGTCTCTCTTATTAATAGGATCCATATACAAGACAAATGTAATATTGAGTCTTAGATGATAAAGTACTAGATGGACAATGTACCTGATTCAACAAACAATCTGGGTGATGTTTATTGTTCGTACTAGTAATTCTAATATAAAGGAAAAATGTAATCAATATAATAATAATAGAATATTAAACCTACTTTGACTTATATCATATTATATGCACGGTAATAAAAGAGAAGGTAAAAGAGTTGAAGCAACTAATAGTGTACTTCTACCGTAGAGTATAAGCAGAAATTCTCAGTTTGAGTAGATTAATAGGTAATAGGCAACGAACTTACTGTGATTGAATAGCAAATTCTGTGTAGATTTACCCGAGAAGGATGGGACTGCAAGAGGACTATTGAGGAATGGTAATTGTAACTGAGTATGGGGGGGCAAGAAAAAACGGCAAGTGAGGGTTGTGGCAAGCGAAACCTTGGGGGAGAGAGGACAGGTGGCAGTACGGGGTATTTATAATTTACAGGTGGAATAATCGCTATGTAAGGATTCTGGAATTATGATGAAAGAATATTCGGGTGAATTAGCTGAATCCATTTAGGAACATCTAATTATAAGCACTGACAAGATATTATATCATGAAATAAATTCTGTGATATTAATATCCCATACCCCGCTTAAGGTTCGAGTTGCAATCAATTGATATACCAATATATGATATCCCTTTTTCGTACTTTAATCAGAAAGATGATGGATGGCAATACACAGGCAACATGTAGCTTCGTGTGCCTCAAGGGGAGATAATATATTCATGAGTTAATTGTCCCTAGTCCTAATGCGGTTGCTTACTTTCATAGGTTTCAAGTTACTTGATGCTTAAAATATTCGCAGGGAATTCAGTTGAATGTAGATGCAGGATTGAATTGTGGCTGGAGCAGGAACCTTCCTGCTTCAGCCACAGTTGGTTATTATATTCATTGATTCAAAAGGTTTAATCAAACAGGGGTAATATAATAGCACAAGCTTGCGAAAGGTTTTTAAGAGAGATATATAGGGGTTATTTGCGAATATAACTCGAAATACATAAAACCAGTACAAATAAAGAATTATTATTTAAAAGAACAAAGTGACTGTGTAACTGGTCAAGGCTTTCGACAGCTTTACTTTCAGCAAGTGAGCTTTTTGTCACATGAAATCAAATCTGTTACTCAAGTCAACATAAGTTGAAATGCCGGTCTGTTGTAAACCTTTCTCTGATTTATCCATTGGTAATAATATAAGTAATCGCATGGTGCATTTGAGGTGCAGGCTTCAACATGATATCTGAAACCAAAACACTATATTTAGAGTTAATTCTGTAGCACGGTTAAGAGCCTATCTTAGAACAAAATCAAATATGTAAGGTTGCAGATAGAGAGTAAACTATTAACTACTTGTTTCACGAAAGAATTGTGAATACTGGCAACAACTCTAAGAGTAAAAGATAATATGAGGATCAAACAGTAAGTGATAGTATGTTCAAAACGATACAGTCATATAGTCATGCTACTAATCTAAGATACATGTTCGAGTCCTAGTACTGGCTAGAGCAGGCAGGTTCCTGCTCCATCCACAAACATTATAGATGTACTTGCCATACTATATAGTACGATCCTAAGCTTTCTTAGATAGAGTAACAACTAATTCGAGCCCTAGCAAAAACAACAATATCATAAGTGCAAAGATATTACTATAAGCAATGACGAGTACCATAACTTGTGGCTGGGGCAGGAAGGTTCCTGCTCTATCCACAGGCGTGACACTGTCAAGTTTCCATTAACACTCCTAATCCCTTCAGTCTTTTGAACTGAGATTCATGGATAACTAGTCCCTTAATATGAATTGCGCAATCATCCACCTGCCTCTACTAGACCTTATTAGCCCCTTATTGTTAAATTCGGAGGGAGAAGTACTGACATTTACTTTATGAGTTGAGAGTTATAGCTATGAGAATAGTCCAAGTATTAAGCTTTCCCCTTCTGATATCTTTACGCCCTGAACACCCATCTTACCATATTTTAACATTTATCAATTCCTCGTTATATCGGTTCAGGGTCGTGTTCGTTATGATGCAGAGCGGGACGTGTGTTCACTGGCCAGGTTACATTCTTACATGGGGCCCACCCACTCTTATTCTATGGATGGGACCCCAATTATTAGAAGCAATCTTTAACAGAAACCCGTCTGATAAATACATAGTGGAGGGTGTTTGAGTGGGGACCGGGTCAGGGAATGCCGAAAAGGTACCCTGACCTAGTGTGCTGTTCCGGACAGAGCAGGCAAAAGAGTCAGGTGCCTGTATTGTTAGAGCCCAGTCTGCCCGGTAAGAATTCTCGTTCATGGTTAGCACAGCAGCTGAAGCAGTTTGTTTCCTACTCAAGCCATATTCAGATAATGCTACTTAAAAAGTATTGCCAAGTATATAGGCCATATATGATTGGTTCATCAGTGGAGTTTATTATGAGGCCTTTTGGGACATTAAAGCCATATGCCCGCGACTATCTTCCCCGCATCAACTCTCTCAATAAGATAAACAATGTGGCTAGGCATGTTTTAAGACAATTACTGGTACCTGTACACACTGGCCTCTTGCCCAGAGCGTAGTCCATAAAGGTATGTTGTAAAGCGTCAGTAATTTTCAATGGGCGGAGGGCATCCAGCCCCGGATGCTGGCCGCGTCAGGATTGTCCAACAGGCATCCCCCCGCGCTCTTAGCTTTCTTGCTAGATGGGGGTTAGCCTGTCAAAACTCTGTATATCCTTCCCTTGTAACTCACTGTATTTATGAGAGAACCAATAGTATAATCCATTTGACAAGTTAGGCGATCTTATATTCAGCCTTCTATCTTGACCAGCAGGTGTGAGCTGTCTGAGACTTGTACCCAGCAAAGCTTGGTTTTCTTTCACATCTTAGGTAGAAAAGATAGATGACCGCAAATAAGAGATAACAAGGGGAGATAGATGAGAAACGACTTGATCCTATATTTCTGCATTGATACCATGGTTGGAAACGCCAGGTACAGTTTGACTATTATTGTACCTTTAAGTACTAGTCAGCTCTTCTCTCATTACAATACAGTTTGTAATAGTTAATTATTGACTAATATACTTGTCTTACTGTTGACCAAATTCTTCTGGTATAATAAAACGATGTAGTAACAATAGGGGAGACTATAGTGGGAACAGAATACTTTATGCCACTCTACTGATATTAAGTATCCTAATGAAATCTGCTTCCTGTAAGAGTATCTATTGCAATGACTACGCATTCCTCCTAAAAACATGAGAGATAAGCTCCAAACGGGCCTATAGAATCAGTTATAAAAGGAAAATAAAGTGCCTATTACTTAAGTAATGTATATCATATGTGTTGAATAAACTTGTAATTGGTGTAAATTAACAAGAAATGACTAAGACAACTTTACCGAAGATAATATTGAGATATATGCCAGAAGTGGGCAAGTTTTATTTAACTATGTACATTAAATTTGAACATAGTTGAAAGTGCTCATCTCACAAACAGTATCCTCCTCAGAGCCTAACTCATAGGCCTCACGTAGGCATGCAGCGATAATTGCGGCATCGGTGGGAATCCCGTCAAAATCGGGAGAAACGGTACAGAGGCGGGCACCAGTAACCTGCACATGAGCGAAGTTCATGTATGCCAAATAGGACTGACTCCTACTGATATTTTGGATATCCTGCATTCCGCGAACATCCTCTACCAGTAATGTCCATTGCTCAAATAATGACTTCCCTTTGAGAATCTAAAACCCTGTTGGTTAATAGTTCTACATTAATACTCAATGTACAAGGTGACTTACCTGTAGCAATTGGTCGGCATATTCAAGACACTGGTCTAAGCCAGCAAGGACAAACAAGGTTGCAGTTTTCTCCTTGATTGATACTACTAATGGGAAGATGGAGCGGTCGGTTGCCATTGGGAGCACAAAGAATTGGAAGGGAATGTTAAACCGGCGCCCTCCCGCAGCCAAAGTAAAGGCCCACTTTGGGTCATTCTCCCATTCACCCGCCAATACCTTCATGGTATTTGAGGGAGAAATCATTGCCCAACCCGGCAGTCCACGTTGGTTCCACAATGCGCTCAAGAAGTCGATTACATCATCGGCTATCAGCCCTGGCTCAAGGAAAGAGGTAAACGCGGCCAGTTTAATAGTGAGCTTTTTTTTCAACAGGACAGTTGGATCACCGGCAAGTTCGACAGACTCTTGCTCATCCTGCAAAATTAGCCATTCAACAAGCTTAACCTGCTGGCTCTGCGGATGGGGGAACTTGTTTTGAGGAAACAAGGTCAAAGATAGGCCAAATTCTGACAGAATCTTGGAGGCGGACTGGTGTGTAAGACCTGCAGGCATCCGATAACGGCGAATGGCAGGTACCACATACTTAAAGTCGGGGTCTTGCAGAATGTAGGTATAAAGGAGTTGAGTTGATCGACCAGAAAGAGGTTCTAGAGCCAGATAACCAAGCAAATCTGAGACAGAATAAGTTGGGCAGGAACTGGTAAATATTAGTTCAACAGCAACTGTACTCAAGGCTTGACATAGTGACATCCAGACTGTGCACTCAGCCAGTCGCGTTGCCAATACGGGTATGTTATTAGAAAGAACCCCAAACTGATGCGTGAATAAGCTAATTCCAGGTCCAGCCACAGCAAGCATAGGCAGGATTAAAACCCCGGTCAGCTTCACCATCTCCCAGAATACCTTGCCATACCTGATCTTCTCCTTAAGAGATGCCTGCTTGAGTTCAATCCCGTGGTACTCTTTGAGGTGTTCTTGAAAGACCCTCATCTTGTTACGATCAATGTACTGAGGACCGAGACTTGGATCGCTGGCTTGCATGGAGGGGACTATACCCTTCTCAAGAGTGAGATAGAGCATGGTATAGGAGATGATTAGCTTGAACTTTACGACTTCCTCGCCCAGGGGATTGGTCTCCAAGAATTGATGAATCCGACTGGAGACTTGCAGCATCTTCTCCAAGCGCAAACTGGGTGCGACGGCGGTTTGCGGATTGTTTGAAACTGGCTTGAAAGCCAAATCGGCAAGCGGTGGATTAGTATTGTTTGCACCACCGGCTGCCTTGGCCATAACCGCCAGAAGAGTAACGAGCCGTTTTGTACTTTCGCCAGAGATAAGCTTGCGCAAAAGGTCTTCAACCATGGTAGGATTATTGACTTTGACATTGTCGAGAGCAGGGTTGTCAAAACTGCTGTACCTACACGGGAGTAGTTCGATATCATTGTAGTGTCCCGTATCGTAATGGTGCAGCAGAGTCTGACGGAAGGGAGACTGGGCTGGTCGGTATCCGATGCCGGCTGCATTGCGAGCCTCCTGCAATTAGTCAATAGTAGGTTAGTGCATGTCAGATGCTGAGCATGTAGGGTTTACGACTTACGACATTGCTGGCCTGAGCCTGCAGTGTATTGTCTCTGTGGCTGCCGTGAGCATGGGGGGTGGGTCGACCACCCTCGATCAAGGTACCACTACCAGTGCCACGAGCTTGTAAATTAATTATACAGTTAGAAAAATGCTTGCGAACAATATTCAATGCAGGGACGTCATGTAATAGTAACTATACCTCTGTGAGAGTGAGTCAAAGAAAGCAGAGCATCAGGTGCAGAGTCCATAGCAATGGGTCCAGGGCGGATCTCCGATTGTGTAGCAGCCGATGGGGTTGAGCAAGTTGATAGACCTGACTCAGCATCTGACCCATCAGTGGCATTGAACGGAGGCTGTAAATCTAGTGTATATCAGTACTATGCAAGGCTTATAGGTTATTAAGCACAGGGATATACCGGCCGGTTGTTGCTGGGGGTTCCTCGCTCGAGAATACCCCGGATACTGATAGCCAGAGCTTGGATCCTGCAGATTCTCATGGTCTAGACGCAGATGTAAGCTCAGGAATTACTATTAGTTATAATGACAAAACCTACTGGAAATTACAGGGATAGGGGACGCAGCGGATCTCGCTCCAGCACGGAGATTGTCGGCCACAGGGATATATCCCAAATTATGCATGAATGCATTGCGTCGCTGAACTGACCACCTGTCAATAATTTGCCATACAATGGTGCTGCCCTAATCAGGTTAGTGAAAGCCTATTAGAATAGTTAAAGAACCAGTTACAAGAGGATGATTGGCTACAAGGTCAAGATTGGCCTCACTTTGTAAATTGCGGAGAAATGTCTCCTGAGCACGATTCAAGGAATCCATCAAGAGGAAAGGGAATGAGGGTGTGAAAGAGGAGTTAGAGGAAGGAGGGATGGAGGAGGAAGAAAGAAAGAAAGGGAGAAGAAAGAATAAGGGGTATTTATAATGAGGATAGGGATCTGATGGAATCAATACGTTGTGATACAATGCATTATATCACTGAATTTCGTAATTTTTGACTACTAAACTATAAAAGGTTAGGGGTGTCAACAATATGCGGACTTGTCTCAATAGAGGTTAGGAGTATTGATACTGACAAGACAGAGCTTAGAGTATCCAGCAGTGAAAAGGATTGAATGGAACGGAATCAGCTTGATTACTCAACTTCAATGGCAACAGGGGAAAATCATTGTGTGCTATAGACCTGCATCTGCTGCTAGCTTGAATAGCTTATAATTGGCATTAGAGTTTCTCTTCCTGATTATCAAGCTATAAGTCAAACTGAGTGCCACTTCAATAGCTAATTGCATGCCAATATCCACTATTTACTATCAATAACTAGTATCTCAAGTTGTTCAATTCGGGCTCAAACTCCATAATATATCTATCTCACAAGTAACCTAGTGATCCTCTCTCAAACTAGTACTCTATACTAGCCTACCAAATATAATTTCCACCACGCATATCCTATCTGTAGGCTGCATATATCATATGATTCAAAAAAGGATCATATAAAGTCAGTACAGCTGGAATCAAGGAAACAATATGAGGAGAGTAAATGTACTAGTATGATCGCTGTTTGGTGGCTTGAGCAGGATGCTTCGTGCTCTGGTTACAGCCACTATACCTACAGCTTGCTTCTGCAGTGTTATTCAAAGCATGATGTTATACAATACGTCTTGCTGGGTCCAAGAGAATAATTAGAGCATAGGAAAGTGTTCACTACACGAAGCCACTAGTCGCTAGAGTAGGGATGCGCATTTTCCTCTTTGGCTAACTCTGACAAAGGATAGTTGCTCCCACCTTCGGTTATTTATTCAGGGTATAACAATACATTTGAGATATTTGTAACACATGCAAGCTGTGCATGTTACATGAGGGAATATAAGATTAAATCAAAAATTGGTACTAAGGGTACAAAGATAACAATAAACAAGGATTCAGGGTAGTGGTATGCATGATCTATTGTAGTAGGAGCAGGGAGGTACGTGCTAAATTGAGAGAGGACCAGATGGCCGCTAGTGTAGATTATCCAATTCAAGGTCATATTATATTATATATAGTGAACTGGAATATATTCAACAAAATGGTGATATTAAAGATAGTGGTACGCAAGCTGATATGTGGCTGGAGCAGGGAGGTTCCTGCTCCAGCCACAGATACATGCCGTCAGTGTTTGCAATAGTGCGAGTAGTCTATCGTGGGCCAGGACCAGGATAGATCACATATCTGCATTACGTGCGGTCCATTCTAAAGGTCGGCCAACAATCAAGCGCTACAGAATATATCGGACAACTTTGAGTTCTGCCCCACCATGCCCCACGGTCCCCCGTTGTCCTCTATGATCCCTGCCGTCCTGCCATCTTGGACAGGTTTCTGATTATTTTTACAGTGCTCTACCATGCCCTGCAGTCACCTGGCTACTCTGGCGGTCCTATGTATGCACCTAGCGACAGATTTAAGAAGAAATCTTACATCATAGGGCTTGTCATCCTGGGAAATAATGGCTATTCTGAAAGTTCAACTAGGCGAACTGGACATATTTTGGTGTCCTCTTGACGCAATTTTTAAAGTGAACCCACTCGTAGGAATGAAAGACTAGGACGGACCATGGCCTGCCATCCCATCTCATCCTGGGCTCCTGGCAGTCCTCACTCAGGACCTATTGGGGCGTCAGCCAGCTGTGAACACTACCTCGTGTTTAATGTACATAAAATATACAATTCCAATTCCCATCTTATACAATTACTGGGGGTCGAATTAAGGTAAGAAACAACAACATTCAAGGGAGGAGGGTGATTTGTCTCTGGTGGCTGGAGCAGGAAGGTTCCTGCTTCAGCCACGGATATCAGGTACCCATTCTGCATCAACAATACAATTCCAATAAATACCTTATAAAACTACCTATGGTAGAATTCCTATGACAAGACAACTATGCCCGAGACACTGGCGAGAGTTGTGCGTAGTCACGGGAGCCGAGAGGTTCCTGCTCTAGCCACACATACCTGGTATTCATTCTCTATCAGCAATCCGATTCTCTTTCAAATTCTATGAAATTACTACTGCTAGAAATAAGGTAACAAGAAAGGAACACTCAATGGGGTAGTATGAGCTGTGTGTGGTGGCCGGAGCAGGAAGGTTCCTGCTCCAGCCACAGATATCTGATATTCATTTTGCATCAACAATCCAATTCCAATTCATCCCTTATGCAACTCTGTGTGGTAGAATTATTATGACAAGAGAACACCGGTTCAGACAGGAGTAAGAGCTGTAGGTGGTGGCTGGAGCAGGAAGGTTCCTGCTCCAGCCACAGCTATGATTCATCCCGCTCAAATATACTATATTATTCAACCCAATATTATATAATTTTGTGCAGCTGGAACTAAGGTAACAACATAATTGAAGTAGAGATAGTGGTCTGTATAGTCATCTTTGGCAACAGCCAGAATAATCCTAGTCTAATGACCGAGATCAAAATCCCTGCCAAGATATACTTTACAACTAGAGTGAGTAAGGTATAAAATAAGCACTGCAAGAATCCAGGCAACTATTCGACTAGAGAAAGGTTGTTGGTATACAGGATGACTTGTGCCTATGCAAGCCTGGTTCAAGCGATATCACCTTATGGCATACCAGCACGCTGTTTATTCCCTACTATTGATACCAATATTGGATAAAATCTCTACTGCAGGGTGCATGTCAACAATCCGGCCAGGGTAAGCCCCGTAGCATGAGCTGTCACTTGTCGCTCGAGGAGGAACCTCCCTGCTCTAGCCACATATGCGATCTATACTCTGTCAGCCTCATAATATAATACACAAAATGAAGCAATAATTAGATAGGGCACTTGGGAGCGGAATAAAGCAAAGTGTTTAACAGGCAAGATGACACAGTGGTATGAGACATAACTTGAAGGTAAAGGGCTGAGGATCCTGCCCCAGCCATCGATGTCACGGTTAGGGCTAGAGATTAAGTTGATCGATCTAGACACCGAGTACAGTACAAGACCAAACCTACTGCCATAAACCATTGCAACAACACCTCCAGCGATTGAAATCTCAACAACACGAGAAATTATCGTCACCTTCCCCCACCAACCTCGCTTCTCCCACGATGGCTACTGCCTAGGGGTTAACGTTAATCCATCCTCCCTCCTCCTTTTGGGGCCTGTCGGACCCCCCTCGTTGGGGTTCTCGTTCCAGTTCTTCATTAACTCCGGCGCATGAAGTTCGGTTCTCCCCATTACCCCGCCGTTACTTTCCACCTGGCTCAGCATTATGCAACGTTGGAAAGCTTCTCGATTTATTCACAGTTGGGGTTATGGCGTCCGGACCTTTGGTCAAGGTAGGCGTGGACTTGCTGGGCTTGTACCGCCCGTGGGGAAAGCTGCGGTTACTAACACCACGGCCTCATCCCGGTTTCGTCACCCTCCCAAAAGCCCTTGCTATGGCGCGTTTGTCAGCTGCGGCTAGCTTGCTCACGATCCTTCCTCTATACTCCTCCAGGTTCTGTCCGCTTGCACCGTACTGCTAAATTCCGCGCCCTGGGTTTAGGAGTTAAGTGTATTGATCTTAGAGACAGGAACATAGCAGCACGCTCACTAGGTACACAGTCGACACGGACACAACCAAGCCTGAAGCATAACACAGCAAGTAAGAAGACAACTGCACCCTAGGCAGAGACATCTGAGATGAAGGAAACAACAACGGAACAGTGGCAGCGGGTAAGTATAAGGCCCATACCAGGCACAGGGGTGAGTACTAATACCGGAGTATTAGTACTTGGGAACAAATCGACAGTCACCAGGAGAACTGCTAGAGCCGAGACGAGGCTGAGCAAACAAGGCCTACTCAGAGGCATGCGCGATCAGGAGTACAAGGCCCTACCTGATGGCCGAGTAGAAAAGAAGTACTTTTAAGTAAGAGAAGAAAACAAGAACTTTTATAGAAAGAAATAGCAGTAAAGCAATAGTGTGCGAGGACGCGTTAACAAATAAATCAGGAACCGTGGTTGAAAGAAATAGTGAAACTGGTAGAAGTACTTAGAATAAAGTAATAAGAGATAACAAAAAAGATACTGAATCCGTGAGTAAAATATATGAGATAAATGAGAATCAAATAAAGGAAAGAAATAAATATTAGAAATGAAGGAGGTAAATAATAATCAGAACAGAGTAAAGTGTGAATAGTTAAAAGATATGAAAGCATAATCGTGAACGGAAATGGAATAATCACTATTCAATATCAAAGTAAAAACACTTTTTTGTATTTTTCAATAGTGCCAGTACTAATGGTGAGTAGTTTTATTGGACCTTAGTTGGTTGGACATGGTAAGTGTCCATGCGTTGAGAATATTTCGTGCCTGGTTCCAAAGACTGTTGTTGAGAAGGTAGTCCACAATAGTGTACTTGGTTTTGGGATCGATCAGGTAGCGGTCAAGTTCATATATAAACTGTTGCTCTTGAGTAAGGCCAGGATCAGGATATGGCATACACTTGGTATGTCCATGTAACATGTGTACATGTTCCGGTAACGGTACACAGGAGCGGGCAGTGCAGGATCTCCTATGTTTAGTTGATTTATATTTGGTTTATTTGATTTGATTTCAGCTCCGCCACTGTCTCTGAGTCAGATAGGCTATGCTACCGTATTGCTATGTTTAGTTTGCTTTGCTGGAAGTTTATATTTAGGATTCCGGGTATGGAATGGTCATGTAGCACTGGCGAAGGCTGAGCACTGTTTGTTTGTTTCTTTCTTTGGTCTTGGAGGATTACAGGATTCCGGTATGTGCGCAGCTACTGGTAATGATCGTGATTGCAGGAAGGCTATCGCTCTTGGGTTTTGTATTTAAACCAGTCTCCTGGCTAGCAGGAGACAGCAGACTTCAACAGACCTTCAGTCTAAGAATACACTTGGTTGAACGGCAATCCCTGAGTTCTATTTTGTCCTTCAACTATTACCTCTTACCTCCGGTCCCTTGAAGCCTCCCTTAGCACCAGCGCTAGCAGGTCTAC
>Ga0307517_10005988_pt1 | contig 18141 bp, 17 predicted proteins | sample 23_EM_MG_FD_194515 | JGI IMG/M metagenome (GOLD analysis project Ga0307517, IMG submission 194515) | Populus trichocarpa ectomycorrhiza microbial communities from riparian zone in the Pacific Northwest, United States - 23_EM | ecosystem: Host-associated > Plants > Roots > Unclassified | place... | reverse complement strand
CGAAGAATTCGGGTGATGTTTTCCTACGACCGTTAATTGATGAGTTGAAAAAGTTATGGCTTGATGGTGTTAATGCCTATGATATATATAGGAAGGAAAATTTTCAATTAAGGGCAGCTTTGATGTGGATCATTAGTGATTTTCCAGCTTATGGTATATTATCAGGTTGGAGTACTCATTGCAAGTTGTCTTGTCTTTATTGTATAAAGTATAACAAAGCCTTTAGATTAAAGTATGGGGGAAAACAATCTTTTTTATATTGTCATCAACGATTCCTACCTATGGATCATCCATATAGATATCAATCATATAAGTTTTTGAAAGGAGTAACAAAATGGCTCCCTCCTTTACCTCGTTGATCTGGTTCAGAAATGTTATTTGAAGTGTCCAATTTTACGAAGGGACATATTAGAAGTTCTTCTTATAATGACAAAATTCCAGGCTTTGGTGTTAAACACAATTGGGTGAAGAAAAGCATTTTCTAGGAGCTTCTATATTGGCATACAAATTTGATTCGTCATAATCTTGATGTCATGCACATTGAAAAAAATTTCTTTAACAATATTTTTTATACAGTAATGGATTATCCTGATAGAAGCAAGGGCAATTTAAAGGCTAGGTTGAATATTTAGTTGTATTGAAAAAACCAAACTTACATTTGGAACATGATGCAAGTGGTCGGGTTTACAAACCCAAAGACACTTATTATCTCTCCAAGAAACAACAACAAGAAGTGTTGTCATGGATGAAAGAACTATCTTTTTCTGATGGTTATGCTTCAAACATCTCACGGTGTGTAAAAAAAAGGCATAATGTAAGGTTTTAGGTATGAAAAGTCATGATTGTCATGTTTTTATGCAAAGACTTCTTCCAATTGCTTTTCAACCTTACTTGCTTAAGCCATTGTGAGAGTCATTAACTGAATTGTCAATATTTTTTTTGGGACATTAATGCTACAAGTTTAAATGTCCAACACATGGAGTTGCTGCAGATGAATATCATTGAAATTATTTGCAAAATTAAAAGGATTTTTTCTCCATCTTTCTTGGACTCTATGGAACACTTGACAATACATTTACCTTATGAGGCAAAAGTCGGAGGACCCGTTCAATACATTTACCAACATATGGCTCTAACTCTCATTTTAAAAATGGTCAATTAAACGAGTCTTCTTTTAAAGGGATCAATTTTGAATTTTCTCATGTGTGGTCAAATTATGAGTCTTTTAAATTTAGAAACTAACATTGTCTTTAACTTATTTTAAAATAATTTTAACAAGACAATGAATTTTATCATATTATCATCAAATTTAAAATTTTAATTTATCCCACGAGTGTCCTAATTTAGGGACTTATGTATGCCTTATAATTCTTTTTTTAAAAAATGATTTCAAGTAAATCAATAAATGTTTCTTCAAATTTTTGCTAAACCAAAAAGTTTTAATTGGATTTGGATTTTTATAAATAAGTTTGGTAAGTCTTTTATTTTTAGGGATCGATGTAAAATAAAAACATCGTGAATGATTTGTAAATAAATTAAAAAAATCTAATGGCGATTAAAATGATAGATTTAAGAGAAAAATACAGAATAAATGTAATCTTTCCTTATTTAAAAGGTGCAATAATAGAAACATCAATCTTTTCTTAGATATAACTAATCTTTAATCGAAATCTCTAAGACTAGTGGTTTGTATTAGGATCCGTAATGTTTTTTTTGTTAGGTGGTAAATGAAGAAGAAGCAAGATTACAAAAAAAAAGAAGAAATTATGAGTAAATTATTTTTTAGTCGCTAGTTTAACGCAATTATAACTTGGTTTATTATATTTTAAAAGCTATGATTTAGTTCATCAGTTTCTTTGATGAAACATGTATTCACATAATTAAATGATAGATTTAAGATTAAGAAAAAACTAACATATGATATAATATGAGAATGACCACCAAAGATTAAGGAGTTAAATTATAGATTTATAAATATGAAGGACTGCATTATAATAATATTAAGAATGTAAAAGTCAAAACTTGTTTCCGGGGAAAATGCGGAGAGAGAAAAAGGGAAAAAATAACAGAGAGAAAATCTAGAGAGAGGAAGAAAGATAACTTCAGTCCTTGTGTGTGTAAGAAAAAGATCAATAGAACACAGACACGTAGAGAGAGGAGAGAAGCAATCAAGAGTTTAGAGAGAGAGAGGAAGTTGATTATGGATTTAATTAGTATTTATTTAAACCGACCATTTCAATATTTTCTTTCCAGATCAGAGAGAGAGAGAGAGAGAGGGGTTTTAATAAATTAAAATAATAATAAGTAAATAAATAAATAGCAGATATTCGTGTGTATTAATTAGATCCTCTTGTATGATTAGATATATATAATCTGATTGTCGTAGTTATGTTCTGTGTGTTTAATATTAAAAATAAAGTCAGAAGAGAGAAATAATAATAATAATAATAATAGGTGAGAATTATTGTGAAATTTGGAGGGAAAAATTAGGGATTGATGGTGTTCGATTGTGGTGGATTGTGTTAGTGAAGAAGGGGATGACAGCCAAGCGAAGAGGATGCAACGTTCAAGAGCTATAAAATGCGACGGACATAATTGGGGAACCAAAGGCATGTATGTTATTTTAATTTTAGGGCTTCTTTTCTTTTTCTCTATTAATTTTTGTTTAATCGATTGTTTCTTATTGATTTTGGATTGTTTGGGGTTACTCAGTGGATTAGTTTTTTTTCTTTTGCTCTATTGATTGATTGTTTTTATATTTACTTTGTGTTTTTGGCGTATGTTTGGAAAGTCTTGGTTTTTGCTGATTCGATTGTGGTTTCGATGGTGCTTTTTCCTAGGCAAGGGCCATTAGACGAAACTCAGAAGAAGTGCATGGTGAGGAGAAAGGGTAATTTACGCTCTGTTTTTCTTTATCTTGTTTGCTCTTTTCTTCACTCCTTTTCCCCGTAGAGTTTACTTTAATTGGGAGCACCTTCCAATGAATGAAAATATGTATATGTATAGCATAAATAGATGAAATTGAATTCCGCAATTTGGTATCTCATCTGGATCGGTAGAATTTAAGACGCATTGATTCTTTTCTTTCATTGAAGTTATTCTAACGGAGTGTTTGGATAATAATCTAGCTATAAGTGTTATTTATATATTTCCTTGAGCCATGGTGTTTTTGTTTTTATTTTATTTCTTTTTATTATCTTGAATGTGGACTCTCATTACCATTGATGGAACATGGTTAATCTATCAAATGCTGTATTCTGAATCAACTTTGAATTCAACCATTATTCTGAAGTCCTACAAGATTCCATATATTGCTGTCTCTCATATACTCACCAATGAACTTGTTCAAATGATGAGCACCGTTGCTAAACTAAGCTTTTGGAGACGTCTTGGGGCTAAGGAGAGAACACCTGTAGTAATATTGCTTGGGTTGCATTTACTTTTCAGTGAAAGTTTTACATTTTTCAATTTTGTTCTTTCTTTGTTATTGTCTACATAACAATTTATTTTCTTGTTGATTCCTTTTACAACCTTCTTAGGTTAGGAGTTATGGGTTGCTTGATCTATTTTTTTATTCTTTTTTTTTCCTGTCACATCAATACGTCTTGTTGGTAAGCTTATCCTTGATAGGAAGCGGGTTTCTAAAAGGAATGATCTTATCAAGCACAATGTCTTTTGTCTATTTCTGGTGATCAAGCAAGTACAACATTGTATTTTCCAGTTCCATCTTATTATTTCTATAGATATAAAGGTGGTAGTTGCAAAACCTCTCACTACTAGAGCTAACCTATATTGTGTGTAAAGGGAATAAATCCTAGAAAAGATTGAAGGTACTCTCAGAATGGGTTGCACTTTTGATAATCAAGGCATACATTTTGTTTTCTGTGTGTTGCTCCCTTCCTTGAGCATTGTAAAAGAGCAGTCGGCATTTGATAGGAGCTTGCTTATCATTGATAAATGATTGAAGGTACTCTCAGAATTGGTTGCACTTTTGATAATCAAGGCATACATTTTGTTTTCTGTGTTACTCCCTTCTTTGGGCATTGTAGAAGAGCAGTCGGCATATGATAGGAACTTGCTTATCATTGTTACCTTCACGAGGGTGTAAAAAATGAAGCTGTCATGGAATATTCTCTGTCATAGGAATACTGTCTTAGTTTTAATTAGGTACAAGTTGGTTTTCAACAGAGAAAACTTGTGATGTTGTATAGTTCTCCCTTGGTTTCAACCTAAAGACACAGTGATAGTTGATGCTCCTTGGCTATTTTAAACTCAGATAATTGAATTCTACCTTCTTTTTGTCCTTTTGAATAAATGTTTCCAATATGCTTGAAGTGCATAATCTTGAACTCTCTTAGGGGCCAATGGGAGAAGTCTTGTAGTTTGATTAAGGAGACAGTGAGCATTCCAGTTGAAGAAATAGTCACTCTTGGACTGGTTGAAGCTTCCCACCATTACCTTTTTGCTTGCCATTCTTTTGTCTTCTGTTGTCTTAATACAAAACAGGGATTGGATGTATATGATTTTTGAGGAAACATGAATGTGTGGAAAAACTATTGTTCTTTTGTTTCTCATGGAAGATAGGTGTTCAAAATGTTTCCTGGGGAGGATAAAGCAATAAGACCATCTGTTAACAAAAGGATTTTTGAAATGCATGTTGGATGAGTTGTTGTCTTATGAAGAAGTGTTTCATTATGGAAGGAAGCATCCTAATAGCACAATGGCTTACCACTCAACAAATATAAATAATTCCATGCTTTAAGCAGCACTGTCACAATTCAGTTGCTTTTGTTGTATCAGTAAGGCTTGATTGCTGATAAAGATGATTATTACAGCACGATCAGCCACAGGCAGCATGCAAGTAAATTAGTTCCCGCCCTTACATATGATAAGAAAACCACAGAAAAAGTGCTTATTAGCTTAAATGCAAACCTTATATAGTCTGGTTTTGTTTTTAAATGTATGCGCATGGAAATTTACTATTTGAGGGATAGTTAAAGTGCCCTTTTTTGGTTTCTTCATTAAAAAGGTGTGAATCCCCACCCTTGCTTTGTTTTTCTTATCTGATTACTCATATTCTGCTTTATTTTTACTTGGAATCATCACAGGTTGAAAAAGGATTAGGCAAACCTTCCATGAGACGGAAAGTTCGTACCAGCACTGAGTCTGGGACCTGTAATGTGTGCTCTGCTCCCTGTTCATCTTGTATGCATCTTAAGCTAGCCTGTATGGGATCAAAGGGTGATGAGTTTTCTGATGAAACCTGTCGTGTAACTGCATCAAGTCAGTATTCTAATAATGATGGTGATGGTTTAGTCTCGTTTAAAAGTAGAGCACGTGACAGCTTACAGCATACCACCAGTGAAGCAAGCAACCTGCTCAGTGTCAGTTCAAGTCATGATTCTCTGTCTGAAAATGCAGAAAGTAAAGTAAACAGAAAGTCATCTGATGCTGATGCGTCAGCTGAGTCTCAGATGCGTCCGAAGATGTCCTCTGGTAGAGCTGTTGCAGAGGATCAGTTTTCTCCAAAAGCAGAGAGTTTTCCAGATCAGAAAACTTTCTCAAAGAACAATGTGGATTCTAAATCTGAAGAGGGCCATGATGATAACATGTCATGTGTTAGTAGAGCTAATGATGCAAGCAAAGTGGTTAGTTATTATAACAAGAATTTAGACATGAAAAATTGTTTGCCCAGTTCAGCTTTAGAAGTGGAAGGATCTGGAAAGGCACCATTTTCTCATAAATCAGGTTCATTTGAGACTCCTTCAAATGATGTTGATGCTTGCAGTAGCTCACCAAAGGTACAGACTAAGTGCCTTTCCTCTAATTCAAATGGTAAACATTTAGATGAAGATCCAGCTTTACATGACCATGGAAAACGGTTTGAATGTCCAACAGAACAAGTCAATCTGTCATTGTCAAAAGAAGCATCAGCTAATATTGATTGTGTTGGCAACTTGGCTGCACACAACATTGCTGATAACAATGCAAATGGTAAAAGTACCCTCAATGCAGATAGTTCCAAGGTTTCATGTAAAATCAATTCAAAATTAGAATTAGAGGCAGACGAAGATAGTGGGGACCAAGCAGATGAGGGTTTTAAATGTTCTGACCAAGTTGAACGAAAAGAGAAGTTGAATGAGTCAGATGAGTTAGCAGATATGCAGGAGCCTATGTTGCAATCTGCATCTGGGGATGAGAGTGACGAGTCTGAAATTCTGGAACATGATGTGAGTAATTTTTATATACTTGTTTAGGAAGAAGGATTGTACATGCATCTGCTTAATGAGTGCTTGATGAATGTTTACAGAACTTGTTTTTGCATTCTCTTTTCAATTTACTCATCTTGCATTCTGGTGGTCTGAAAGTATTTTCTCCCATCCAGTGTATGTCTCTGGATCTCATATATGTGTGTGTTGCCTTCTTTCTGTTTTTTCTATTCTCTGTGGTATGCTCCTTAATTTCTGCCCTTGCAGTTTCTCCTCTGTCCTCTTCTGAACTATTTGCTTCCATGAAACAGGTAAAAGTGTGTGATATTTGCGGGGATGCAGGTCGGGAGGATTTTCTTGCCATATGTAGTAGGTGCGCAGATGGTGCAGAACACATGTAAGAATATACAGCTTTTGTCTATATATTCAGCTGGCAACCCAAAATGGTTATTTTTGTTTTTATCCTATCAATTGTTACATCACATTTTAACATGGCTATTGCTACTAATCAGCTATTGTATGCGAGAGATGCTTCAGAAACTTCCTGAAGGTGACTGGTTGTGTGAAGAATGCAAGTTGGCTGAGGAAGCTGAAAATCAAAAGCAAGGTAAAGCTGAAGTAGCAGTCCAAATTGTCATTTATTTTGGTGATAAAAACCCACTTCCTGGACACAAGCATTTTCATACTAGTATCCTTTCAAAATTAATTTGAATGTTCAGATGCCGAGGAAAAAAGGATGAACGTAGCAAGTACTCAGAGCTCTGGCAAGAGACATGCAGAACATATGGAGCTGGCTTCAGCACCCAAAAGGCAGGCAACTGAATCAAGTTTGGCATCACCCAAGTCATGCAGTCCTAGCAGAATAGCTGCAGTGTCTCGGGATACTTCATTCAAGAGCTTAGATAAGGGAAAAGTAAAGATAGCTCATCAAACATCTTTTGGCAATCGCTCCAATATTGATATTCTGGAAATTGCGCGCCCTTCTGTGAATGGTCCACATGTTCAAACTCCCAAGGGTAAGAATCAGAACCTTGTTGGCTCATATTCCTTGCTGTTCATATTCACGTTGTACTTTGTATAGAGGTTTTGAATGTTTGGCAATTTGGTTTTGCACCACTTCACAACTTTCAATGCAGTCCACAATTTATGTTTCATTAAAACAACATTAGATTTAGGATCCCATTTATGTGGATCTATGTTTCAATTTCAGATCCATTGGACAGCAATAGGTTAAATAATCAATATCTTCAATTCAGATTTTTGTTTGCGTTGTTGATGAACAAAAATGTTTACATAATTGGAATGCCTATCAAAAAGTGGTTGCCACGTAATAAATAGGGATGGAGAATTAGGATGTGATGTTTGGTCTGATAATAACTAAATACATAAAGAATTCATTAAGTGGTGTAAAAAAAAACTAATATGTTCGCACCCTGCGTAATACAAGGTTGTTTTTGTTTCGGGGTAAAAATTTGGAGGTCAAGTGTTAAGTGGTGAAGTATTAATGGTGTAAAAAAGTTGTTGAAAGGTCAAGTGTCAATGATGTTTGATAGGTGTAAAAATATGTACAATGGTGGGACCTAATAAATTTTAAATTAAACATTTTAAAAATTATTTGTAAATAATGTCTGTTGGCGTGGCCTAATAATGATGTGCAAGTGTAAGTGGCAAATTGGGTGAGACTCTCCCCCCACTAGGTTAACCTATGACCCCCCATTATGGGGGTTAATTCAAATGTTAGCCCCTTAAGTGTTTCCTCCAAATATGTTTTCAAATGAGATTAACCTAAAATTGATATGGACAGTTGAACAGACTCTATAGCTTTGCTCTTTCTAACATTTCTTAGAAACTTGGTTTTATAATGTCAAGCATCAAGTCAATTTCTTTTTTCTACAGGGGCCTTATTGAAGTCCAAGTCGTTCAACACCTTAAATTCCAAAATGAAAGTGAAACTTGTCGATGAAGTTCCTCAAAAGCATAAGGGCGCTAGAGAGAGTTCTCTTGATATGAAGGAGGGGGCTGCTAGAATGATGAGGAAAAGTATGTCATTTAAATCTGCGAGCTCAGGCCGATCCAGCACTAATGAGTTGAAAGTTAAAATGCTTTCATCCAAATTCTCTCACATTCAAGATTCAAGAGGATTGAAACAAGTGAAAGACTGGGATGCTGTTGATAGAAAAAAAATGTTGAGATTGGGTCGCCCTCCAGGTAGTTCAATGACAAGTAGTGCTGTTGTTTCAACACCTAAGGTTGATCAAGGGTTCACTCCTCGTGGTGAAAGTGTCATAGCATCATCCACAGGCAACAACAGAGAGTTGAAGTCCGCACAATCTAATGGAAAATTGGGTACCCTATCAAGATCAACTAGCAATGTAGGTTGTAAAGGTGCAGATACTCCAGTTACTTCAGGTATTTCATGATTGATAGACTTGACAAAATATAATGTCGTCAGTTTTGCCTGATTGTATTTTGTGATGCACTTAATTTATTTTTTATTTTTTGGTAAGATAAACTAAGATGCTATTTTATTTTTGCCAATTCAGTTCAAGCCTCGTCTAAAAATGGAATAAGCAGTAATTCTGCGGAACAAAAATTGAACCAAATTAGCCCCAAGGATGAACCCTCATCCAGTTCTTGGAATGCTGCCAGTAATGCTACTGAAAATTTGCAAGATGGCCTACCTCGATCACGGGAATCATCAAATCAAGGTGAAAAGGCTAGGGAAAATTCTCTCAGTCGCTTGAGACCTACTGGTATCACTGGGTTGAAAAATGTCCCTTGTCAAAAGTGCAAGGAAATTTGTCATGCTACAGAAAATTGCACTGTTGTTAGTCCTTTGGCTTCTGGTACTGATGTATCTGCTTCTAGAATTCCTAGAGAGGAGATGAGCAAAGGTAGAAAATTGAAAGCTGCAATTGAGGCTGCTGCTATGCTTAAGAAGCCTGGAATATACAGAAAGAAGAAAGAAATTGATCAATCTGATGGGTTGTCCTCATCAAATGTGGATGAAAGTGGCGAGATGGCTTCTCAAGATCAGCTCTCAGTTTTAAATAAGTTGAGTGAAGGAACAGATGAAGGGCAAGCAAATATCGGTGCTTCTTCCTCTGAGTTTTGCAAATCGACAATTATTAATAATGTGAAGCAGCTTAATGAGCACTCCAATGATGCTGTATGTCCTTTCAAGGTGGGGTCAGATTCTATTGCCCCTTATTTGGGAAAGCCTGTTCATGATTCAGCAGAAAAGTCTGTCCTTACAAAGATGGGGTCAGACTCCACTTCCCCTTACTTGGGAAAGCCTGTTCATGCTTCTTCCTCTGAGTTCTGCAAATCAACAAATATTACTAATGTGAAGCAGCTGAATGAGCACTCCAATGATGCTGTTTGTCCTTTCAAGGTGGGGTCAGATTCTATCACCCCTTATTTGGGAAAGCCTGTTCATGCTTCAGCAGAAAAGTCTGTCCTTACAAAGATGGAGTCAGATTCTACTGCCCCTTACTTGGGAAAGCTTGTTCATGCTTCTTCCTCTGAGTTCTGCAAATCAAAAAATATTTATAATGTGAAGCAGCTTAATGAGCACTCCAATGAAGCTGTTTGTCCTTTCAAGGTGGGGTCAGATTCCATTGCCCCTTATTTGGGAAAGTCTGTTCATGCTTCAGCAGAGAAGTCTGTCCTTACAAAGATGTCAGCTATCCCAGAGCATGAATATATCTGGCAGTAAGTTTGTCTTTCTTAAAGTGTGTGCATTGACATTGCCTTTTCCTCCACATTCCTTCCTGCATGTCTTAAAAAATGCAATGTAGGTAAGCTTCTGTTATGTAAATACAGGGGGGTGTTTGAAGTGCATAGAGCTGAAAAGGTTGTTGACTTATATGATGGAATTCAAGCACATCTATCTACTTGTGCATCTCCTAAAGTCCTTGATGTGGTTAGCAAATTCCCCCAGAAAATTAAGTTGGATGAAGTACCTCGCATTAGCACATGGCCGAGACAATTCCTTGTCACTGGTGCCAAAGAGGAAAATATTGCTCTTTACTTCTTTGCAAAGAATTTTGAAAGGTGAATATGCCTTTTCAGATTGAGTGTTTTTTACTTCATCTATTCATCTAATTGTTTTTTGTACTGCTCATGATACAGTTATGAGAACTACAAGAGATTGTTAGACAACATGATTAAAAAGGATTTGGCCCTCAAAGGATCATTTGAAGGTGTTGAATTCTTCATATTCCCATCCACACAGCTTCCAGAGAACTCACAGCGTAAGATTATTTGAAAATCATTTTATAAACACTGATTCCATGGCACCATAATCATTTCCTCATAGCATTTGTGTTTTAAACCATGATATGTTTGTAAGACCTATACCATCAAATATTGCCCCATGGATGTTGATGGAGCACCCTATCCCAACCTTCCTGTGATTTTCATTGGTTGCAGACTCCTATTTGACACTTATTCTGGACTAAGTAAATGTTATTGTATAAATTTTTTGGGACTTGCTTATGTTATTGTTTACTTGGTTTTCTAGAAAGATAGCACCTCATTACCTGTTGGAAGATGCATAAAAGTTCTGATTGTTTTAAGTTTTATGAAGTCTAAGACTTGTCATCTGAGGTAAAGATAGGTAAACAACAGTTTTATGTATGCACCAACAGTTATATGGGCAAAAATGAAAGAACTGTATGCACATAAGAAATGATCAGCTAGCAGTTAAAATACACTAGGTTGCTGCTAGCTGGTCATTTGTGAAGCATGACAGTTCTTTTAAAATGTCAGTTATAGGTATTATTCTCCTTTTAAGAAGAGAAACAAATGGGATAGCCTAGTGAATTTGAAAGCACTATCATGCTAACTAATAATGCATAAGTCAGCTGGCTAGCCTTTAGCTGCTTTTCTGGTAGGAATTTGTGAGGAGCTTGCATGTATGCTCAAAAGTCATGGAATTAAAATAATATAGTTTGTGATTATTATTTGCAGGCTGGAACATGTTATATTTCTTGTGGGGAGTGTTCAGGGGAAGGAGATCTGATTGTTCAGATTCATTCAAGAAGTTAGTTATGCCCAGTTTGAATGGGGTGCCCAGGGACAAAGACATTCCCGCTGCAGTCATGACTTCATCTGAGAATCTCTGTGTGCCTGAATGTATAGTTAAAAATACATCTGCATGTGACAGTCCATGTTCTTCTGATGTGCATCTTGCAGCAAATGCTCCTGAGAAACCAAGTGTTTCCTTAAATGGGAACTCTGATGACAAAGTATTTAATTCACAAACCAACCTAGAGAAGCAAGATGGTAAAGTTGACTCCAGATCGTTGACAAAGATTCGAGGAAGCAGTACCCCATGGTGCCCAGAAGCTAGATGCAGCAGTCCTTCCCTGGTAATTTTTTTTCCTCACACATGACAAATGACAAAACACTTGATTTGGTTGATATTACACCATGGCTTTATCTATGTTGGAGTCTTTGTGGAATGGCTACGGTGTCTGGTGCACTATCATGCCAACAATAAACATATGATGCAACACATAAACAGATTAGTTTTGGATTTTCTTCTATTTAATGTGACACTAGCCATCACTGATCAGCAATTTAGTAATCTTGTAAATTTCTCAAGTTTGTCATGCTTTGTTGTTTTGCCATATATTCAAAAATTTAATTGGCAGCAACATTCTGGTTTTCTTTTATCTCCACAATCCAGTCAGACCATTTAGTACACATGCTACTTCAGAAAGGTGGCACAGATGACTTGCTTGAATGTGGTTTCGACATTTGTGATTCATTGTAATTCTATAAAGCATTTGGCTTTAGATTTTTTTTTCTTTCTATTCCTAAACTATTCCTTTTCCTGTATATATTAGCATTAGATTTTTGAATGACATATTTTCTTCATTGTAATTTGAATAATTGCACCTGTATTTTCTTGACGGTATGCATATGAATGATTTTGTTATTTAATGTGGTTATATTGCCCAAGGACCAGGATATTTTGTGCTCCTAAAGACAGCTTCCCACAACCTCTCATACAAGATTAACATGCTATTTGCTCTCCCCACAATACTTCGTTGAAATCTCAACATTGTCTTCAGTCTGTGTTTGTATTGAATTTTACATTCCTAAAAGTTGTTATCCAAATTCTCCACTTTAAAAGTTGTTTAGTTCTGATATTCAAACTGTCGTTCTTTGTTTTGAAGACAATCCAAGCAAGGCTGATGTTTCTATTTTCAAAAACTATTTACTGAGTTAGTGAACACGTTCTCTCAATTTTCTGTATAGGAATGATTTTGGCATAAAGATGTATGCTGGATTTAAAAGTCGACAAATTGTTTTCTAAAAATGAAATCAAACTAAGTCTCTCTGGAAATATGTTCCTAAATATTTACTTTTATTTTTTGTTCTTGTTCTTTCTCTTTTCCTGGGTGCTGCTTATATGTATGGGTTTCGGTGACTTTTCCTGAGTGCTGCTCATAAATGTGGGTTTCGGTGAAGCTTGTTTCAAACTTCTTTTTCGCTTTCCTTTACAATTGAATGAACACTGACCCTTCTTTTTACAGGAAGAAGTTGGTCCTCCTAGGTGCAGTCTGGATGTGGACCCGAAACCCTGTACTGAGGTAACTCGGACTAATTCTGTCTCTGATGTGAAGGAGATACAAATTCATGAAGGTGCTTCATGTCTTGGAGAAGATATGCCCTTCAAGATTTTTGGTGTTGGTAGTCAAAATTCAGGCTGCAGGAGGATTTTTGGTGAGGATAAAATAGTTGATAGAACATTCAGTGACAAAGATAATATTATAGTTGAAAGGGACTTGAATGAAGATAACGTGAATATAGATGTGGAGACTTTCTCAGGGAAAGGTCCAAGGAAACGACCATTTTTGTATTTGTCAGATACTGCACCTCTGATTTCGAGTAGCATGACTCAAAAGGCTCCGTGGAACAAGGCAGATAATAATAATACGTTGGTGGATGGAGAGAGCATCAGTAAGAAGCTGAAGACGGGTTTTAGTGGGCTATATGGGGGTAGTGGTTCAAGAGAGGAAAATTCTTTGAGCGGTAGTTTTACTTCACAGACATGTGATTTGGGTTCCAGCTCCTCCGTTGAGGAGAGGAGCTATGACAAAGCATCTGCTGAAAAGGTAATCTTGGAGGGCCTGGGAACTAGTGAAAGGTACTTCTTTCCCGTGGATTCACATCATGTCAAGGATAGTCGGTTGCCTGCTATCTTCATGCCCTGGAACTCATCAAATGATGAGGATCGAGTTCGTGATGGGATTCCAAATCTTGAGCTTGCCTTAGGAGCTGAGACGAAATCCCCAAACAAGCGAATCCTGCCTTTCTTTGGAATGGCTGAAAAAAATCATATCCAGAACAAGCCTCCAGACAAGGTAATGAACAAGGAAGAAGAAGATGGTGTCTCTGCTTCCCTTTCCCTCTCCCTCTCATTCCCATTCCCAGACTAGGAACAAACTGTAAAACCTGTTTCAAAAACTGAGCAACTTGTGCCTGAAAGGTGTCATGTGAATACTTCACTGCTCCTCTTTAGGGGCCTTCCAGATAAATAGTGCTATGGTGACTCTCACTGTGTACACATTGTGCCCCACATGGACGTGGTATATGTGCCTCATACATAATGATGGTCTTCCATGGGCTTCATAGGAAAATCAATTTCCATCTGTTCATAAACCCACACAGGATTTACTAATAATTTTTCCCCTTTTAACATTTCTGAGCTCTTTGTTTATGAGTGCCATCGTCACGGCTGTTTGTATATAAAGAGATTTTAAGCCGGCACAGTCTTAAAATGCCATTAGATATTTGCAACATCGTGATCTTCTTCGTCCACCTCGCTCTTTCCCCCCCTCTTGTTTTCTGATTTTGCTTCTTGGTATTGGTGCAGTTGTCATTTTGAATTGTTTGTTGACAGGAAAATGGTAGTAACAGATGATGCTCGTGACAGATCCTCCCCTGTTATTCCTTGTATGAGACGACTATAAGCTGTCGAGGCAGGTGTTTTCGAGTAGAGTAATGCAGGCATATTTCAAAGAATGCGTCTTGTAATTGCTGGGCTAGTAAAATGCCTCTGGGAATTCCCCCAACGTTTTGGTACATCAGTGATGTGGTGGATCCTTTGGAATCAAACTCCTGTAATGATATAAATCCGTTCGTGTTGTTCATATGTGCTTGGCCAGCGTACGCGCATGGTGCAATGGTACAGTAATAAGCTGCGTTCTGAGTCATATGCAACTGGGTGAAGTGAAGTGCCGCCGTCGACTTTCATGTGCGGACCCTGTAAGCTCAACAGGAAAAGGTTGTCCATCGCAATCTTATGCGAGGATCAGTGGATGCTTGTATCTAAATTGACTCTAAGAAGTTCACTCGAGTTTTTATATTTTTTTAGCATAGTAAAAAAATAATAAAATAATACAATTGGAAAAATAATTGGAAAATTAGTACACTTTAACAAGTCGCAAATGACATCATTTGAATTGTAAGACCTGATTCTTCCTCCTTTTCTCCCCCTCTCTTACATGTCTCACAGCCACTACTCATCTCCTCTCACCACTACCTGTATTTCTCCCTCCCCACCATAAAAAAAACTCTCTCAGTAGCACTAAAACACTCACCTCTCTCTACATCACCCATATCTCTCTCTTTCTCGGTATACCTGTGGCAACCTCACTCTTTCTCTCTTTACCAATGGCGGGTCCTCACTTTTCGGACTAAAATAGCCACGTAATATATGTTTAATTACTGTTAATTTGATTTTAATAAATGTTAGGGTTTTAAATTAGAAATTAGGTTAATTGAATGTAATTTAAGTTGTTAATTATATTTAATAATGTTATTTTGTTAAATAATTAATTATTTTAGGTTGTCGTTATCTGTGAATTAACAAAATTATGTGTTTGAAATGTTAGTCTTGATTTAGGTTAAATTATGGATTATGTTAATTAGATATATTTTTAGTTGATAGTTAGGTTATTTTGTTAGATAATCAATGTTTTTTTGTTATTGTTGATTGTGAATTAAAAAAGTTACGTAATAGGAGAGTTAGTGTTGATTTATATTAAATTATGAATTATATTGAATTACATGTAAAATGATAATACTAGCTATTAAATACTTGAATATGATTGATAATTTTGTTATGGTAGTAGAATTTGATTAATGTAGGTGTTCGCCGATTAATTTATATTTTGTTGTATTGTTTGATAAAATATCTGATAATTTAGGAATATTATACTTTCATGGTTGTATCATTATCAATACTGACAATGATATCACTTATAATAGAAGAAGTCATGAATTCCTAACTACTACATAATACATGTTCCTTAACAAATTATCGAGAATGTTATATAATCTACTTGGATGGAATATGTTTGAAACAGAAGTTGAAATTACTTAGAGAATGTTGCAAACCGGGGTTAGTCAAACTCATTACGTTGGTGTACCAATATGTAGTGATGGGAGTGTGAATTCAATATTTGAGTTTGCGAGGATTAATGAGATTAATATGTTGGATCTCTACTTAAATAGGAGACCTAGACGAGGAATTATATTGATATACCAAATTATATTGATATTGGAGACAAGCTACACAATATTAATCGCCAGGGTAAACGACCAAATTATATTGATATTGGAGATAAGCTACATAATATTAATCGCCAGGGTAAGCGCAAGGGGAATTGGTTGGTAATTCATGTATCTTACATTGATCTCTAGGATGCTAGGAGAGATTGTGTTTTTAAGGAGTGACATCTGACGATTGATATAGATACTTACATGACATGGTATATGTCTATTACAAGGTGTTTCATTACACTAATTTGGTCATGTTTTCCGAGACGTCTATGTAATCCGATGCATTATGCCCCTCCAATATCTGAAACAGATTCGATTGGTATACAATATTTTTTTACAATTATTAAATACCAGATTAATTTTATTATGGATGATGATTAGTAATTGGTTTTTAATGTATGTATATAGATTAATTACTTGGTATAGGAAGCTTGGAAAGCAACAACAACTATTCGCTATTCGTGAAGGTGTCAATGAGATTGGACTTACTGTGGTCAACACTTCGCTCAATTTATATCGTGATGGATTTCAAGAGGTTGGGGAGGTTAAGTGTCTTGAAACAACACCAGCGAAAGATGAGATTGCTTACTGTGAGAGTGTTGAGGATGTTGGTTCGTCCACGAGCATCCCAAGCTCGTCCACGAGTGACCTAGGTCCATCCATGAGCTGGGATGATATTGGTCATTCTCACACCTACATGGATATTACAAACACGTCCTCGAGTTGGACGAGTTGGTGTAATGCTCCAGGCTCGTCCACGAGTACTCTAGGTCCTTCTACGAGTTGATGAGATTATTAGATATAGTTACATGTTATTATATGTTATGAGAATTTATAAATAGATGTATAGTTAATTTAATTTTTAATAAAATATTATATTGTGTTAATCGTCTATTTAAATTTGTTATTTACGATTGAATATGTTATGTGCTACTTATGTGAATTGTATTTTGATACTGGAAAACTGGTTATTTGAATTGTGTGAATTGCTATTTTCTTGAGTAGAGAGTTATGGCAAAATAGATTGCCCCAAGATGAGTTTGTTAGAGGAGAGTCACAGATACCATCTATAACACTCTTAACTGTGCTAGATCTCTCAATATTTTTCTGACTGTTACTTTATAAAATATTTTTTTTAATTATGCTAACTTACCAAAACATTCTAGTCTACTCAGCCTGGTACTACTAGTTATGAAACTTGAGTCATCTCCATGGAATATTGTTTGTTTTGCTCTCATATGGCCAAACCCCTATATGTCTGTGAGTCTTATGCTGATGAAACGTAGTACCATGTTCATGATCAAAACCATCAAATTCCATATTTTTTTTCTTTTTTATGCTATAAACTCATTTGAAGGTGAAATAACTCGTTTTACAAGTCTTTTGCTCTCGGGAGCTCTACAAAATAGTTCATCTCAAAGGCTAGCTAATTTAATTTTCAATCCACTCATGTTATTCATAACCTCTCCAAATCTCGTGTTCATCATCTCCAATTATTGTTGAATAGCCAAATAACCTCATTCTAGATTATTCCTATTATTTAGTGGTGATGATCCACTTTTGATTGACATCATTAAGATCTTAAAAAAACATGTCAATAGCAAGAAAAATATATTTCCATATACTTCCAAATGTGTTTACACTTAATACATGTCACTCAATTTGTTTTTCATTTAAATTCTTGACTTTTCACTATAACAAGCTCACCTTTCGCTTTTTACTACTCAATCTAAAAAAAATAGTTCTTTAAGGAACTAATTCACAAAAAAGTAGAAAAATTAACCACTTGGTAGTATAATCCAAAATAATATATAGACTCAAGAAGTAATAAAAAGCCAAAAACTATCAATATGAAACTATAAATACAAAATCATGAATAGCAAAATAAATTTGTGTGAAATATTAACGATATGAAGACATGAAAAAAAAAAAAGAGAGAATAAGAAAACTAATGAAATAAGACTCAAATAACCTAAATTAAGCAAAGACACCATATATTTTCCTTTTGACTTTAGCTTAAACTAACAAGAAAGAAAGTATTGATACAAACACTACCCGTTATAATTTTCAGAAATAACCCAACATAATACATCAAAATAATCCCAGAATCAAGATAAGTCACCAAGATGTTCTAGGAATCAAGAATTTTCAAATTTAAGTTGTCATATCTAAGATTTGATGAAAATCCCATATATTTTTTTATCAATTATATTTTAATCTTCTATTTTCCTTTTTTCTCTTTAAGTTTTTACACTTAACTCGCTTGATTTTTTATTTTCTCTTTGCTCGTAATTTTTTTTATTTGTTTTTATATATATATATATATATATATATATATATATATATATAT
>Ga0307517_10005987_pt1 | contig 18142 bp, 16 predicted proteins | sample 23_EM_MG_FD_194515 | JGI IMG/M metagenome (GOLD analysis project Ga0307517, IMG submission 194515) | Populus trichocarpa ectomycorrhiza microbial communities from riparian zone in the Pacific Northwest, United States - 23_EM | ecosystem: Host-associated > Plants > Roots > Unclassified | place... | reverse complement strand
TCAATCAACAAGGACAGTTGCTCAAGTTGGAAACACAGCAGATGTATAGCATTCCACGTAAAGAAGGCAAATTACCAAATCACAACTTTCAGAATTTCTCTAGAAATTCAACTTCAGTTAACAAAAGGTACTATACCTTAACTGGAAAAGTATATCTCAGACATGGAGTTTTAGACCCCAAAATTTCTAATGTTGTTCCTTATTTTTTACTCTTTCACCAAACCGTTAGGTTCTGTTAAGAATAAGCCACTTTTGAAAAACATCAAACTGAATAACTAAGAAGATCAATAAGAGAAATCTCCCATGTCATGAGCTGTCCTATTAGCTGTGTTGTCTACTCTTTCATCAGAGAAATGCAGCGTCAATGGAGTTCTTAACACTCAAGACTTTATTTTCTTAATGACACATTTTGCCTACCTTAGTTGAAAAGGTCCCCCCTTACCTCTCAAGCAAAAAATATGAAATAAGATCACCTCAAGTAAAAAGTATCAACCAGTATGCTCAGGAATGCACATCTTCTTGCTCTCAATTTTATTAGCCTTATATGCCTTTCACAACTACTCCCTCTGGTTTAGGCATCAGAGTTCGATTAAGACACAACTACAACATGCCAAAAGATTATGAGCATATATTAAGCAATCTTTCCAGGGAACCATAAAAGTCAATATATCATGTCATGATTTCCAACTCCAGAGCCAGAAAGTAGTGATAAGGCAAGTGTGAGGCATCACAACTCAAGAAATCAGTCAGCCTATGCTGGCCATGAGAAAATGGCTATAGAAATTGAGCATACCATACACTAAAAACCACAAACAAAACGTGGGTAAAGCAAGAAAGATACCTCAGCATCAGTCCCATAAAGAGTGACACGGTAAACAACAGATACAGACTTGCTATCAGGTGAATAAGTGATGTTCCGAACCTCACCAGACCATTCTGTATTAGGTAAAGAAAGTAAATGTTAGGCTTGGATATCAAGTTCAAATATAATCATTAGTAAATGATACAAACTTGTGTGATGTGTGTATTAACTCTAAGCATACCTGGAGCATGTAAATTCATAATCCTGTTAACAATATGCCTAATAAAAACAATAGAAAACAACATAAATAAAAATAAAATCAGCCAATAGCCTTCTAAATCATTATAATTAGAGATTGTTTCTTTTTTGTTTTTTCAAATTGATTTTCAGCTGAAAAAATATAAATTAATATTTTTTATATTTTTTGTAATTTTAATATACTGATATAAAAAAATATAAAAAATACAAAAAAATTCAATTTTCAATTAAAAATATATTAAAATAACATTTTTTTATCTTTTATAATAACAATTCAAAAACAAAAACAAAAAATTAAACAAAAAAAACAAGACCTCGCCGCAATACCTACCAAACAGGGCCTTGGATTCTGCTCAAGAAAAGTCAAAATGAGATTGTACGATTAAAACAAAATAACCCATTACCCAAATACTAGACTTTTTTCATCTTTCTACATCATAAGCCTAAAAACCCCATTTTTTTTTCAGGAAAAAAAAGGTTGAAATCAAAACATATGGGTGCATATACAGGTGAAGAGAGGAAGTGATTACCAAGGGACATATTTGATCGAAAATCCATTATCAACACGCTGACTAACAAGAGTATCAGGGACCTTTTTGTTGAGTTCTTTGAGTATTTCAGAGAGTGGCCTACTTATTCCTGAAGTGGGTACAGAATCGTTTTCAGCGTTGTCATCGATGTCACTTAGCTTCTCTGTTGCTGTGTTTTTGTTTCTGGCACCAAATGCAGAAGACTTGGTAGAGTAGCTGAGAGAAGATGAGAAAAGGAGTGATTGTTTCAAAGGAGAGCTGGATAGTGGGTTTAGCGTGAGGAATTTCCTCGTAGACATTGCTGCCATTTTTTAGCGAGAGAGGGAGACAGAGGGAGGAAGGACAAAGATCTGTAGAAACCAAACCCTATTTTGTATGTTTTGTTGGATTCGAGACAGTGCTCTGCTTTTTCTCAGGGGAGTCCTTTGTATTGTATGCCTGTATTGTATGGGCTTCTTATGGGTTTTGAAATTGATTGATTTTTGGAAAACTACATCGTTTTCTTAGTTTTTCTCCCACTCTTCAAGCATTTCTCATTTTGTGTTATGTCTATTCATTTGTTTTTAAATTAATAGATTTTTATCATAGTTTACTCATTAAATTGCATTTGATTAATGTTTGACGATTAAAAACAAATATTAAAGAAAAAAAAATATCTGATTATAAAAACAAAGATAAAAATATAAAATCAATATATCTCTATTATAATTTTAAAATAATTTTTTTATTTCAATATATATATATATGAGGTCTCTGAATGAAGATCCTAATATGTCGCTGCATCTCACCAGTCTAACCTTATATATCAAGCGACATTCTTCAAAACGCTTCTTCAGGGACCATCAAATCATTCTCTCCGGCATAAACCACAATTTGAGCATTTGAAAGCATCGCCACAGATTTGAATAATGTTCATGCACAAATGTGAGAGATCTTACCTTATTAAGTTCAGCAATAAGCTTTCGTAAGCACCTTTCTTTGTTTATTTTTGTGTTTTAAAAGTATTTTTTAAAAAAATTAAATTTATTTTATTTTTTTTTACTTTAAATTAATATATTTTTTTGTATTTTAAATCACTTTACTACATTAATATTAAAAATAATTTTTAAAAAATATATATTATTTTTATATATTTTTAAATAAAACATATTTTAAAAAAAAACTCCAACCACGCAATAGCTAACATAAAATAAACAGCATAAGAACACCTTCGAGGGATCCACCGCTAAACTTCCCTCCATTACATAGTTGACAAATGTAGTTTGGTTTCTGCAGTTGAATGATCGAGAAAGTGACGAGCCTTTTGCCAGTGACTCCCTATGTCTAATTCAGGAATGAGAGCAAAGGTAGCTCATCCAGGCCAGAGTGAGTTGCAACATAAATGAACATTCAGATACAGTATACTGTTAGTTTCAAAAAAATCTGCAAAAAGAAAGTGAAAAAAAAAAAAACAAGAATCTAACTGAGATAAGCATAAAAGAGTGAGCCTTTCAGAAAAGTTTTGAATGAAACCTTGCTAGCTATCTTGAACACAGAACTGGTTGCTTTAAAATGTGGTTGCTATCTTCTTCGGATTTGAACTCTATGAAGGAAATTCTGTCACCTGAAACTCTTCAAAATTGCTTTCCTGTACAGTAAACAAATTTAATATCACACGAAAACCATTGTCACACACCACTTGCTAAATGATCAAAAGTTCATCCTCGAATTCTAGATTTACTTTCCGGAGATTACTAATTCGAATCCCATAAATCTCAGGACTATTGGCGACTTATATTATTGTTAACTTCAGGGCCCGTGAAATTAGTCGAGATACGCGTAAGCTAATCCGAACACCCACGTTAATCATAAAAAAAAAAAAATTCATCCAGTCAAACCGACGCAAACATGCACGCGCACATGGTGGTTTCTATGTCTCTATGATCGTCAAATCAAGTGGAAGCACATCCATTGCTGGGCATATAGATTGTTTTTTCAACTAATCCACAGCTTTAAAATTCTATAAGCAGGCAATTTGATTTTCAAAATAGAATTAGTTTTTCCTCTTGTTTCAAAAGCGGTGTTCTATAGAACCTCACAAATTAATTCAGAAAACTTTTTCAGCGATGATTCCAGGACCAAAATACTAGCAATCAACAATAGAGCAAACCATCAAAGGCCTAATTCCTTGAAGGAATAAATGATATTTTGAAGAAATTGATTCGGCATGTTTTTTGCAAACTTGAAGAGCCATTACCTTCCATGGCTATTTTCAGTTAGAAATAAAAAAATCCATGAAAGGTGCCATTTTTCTTGCAGAATATGCTTACTATGGGAAACAATTTTATATTCCTTAAATAAAGTGTTGTATAAGAATAAACATAATTATAGAAGAAGAATAAGAATTAGTCTTTACATACTGATAAATTCTGCACAATTCGCTCAACAGGCATTTTCATCTCATCTCCATTTTCGCACAAGGCAGTGGTTTCAAACCCCATCTCCGATGAAACCCCGCCCTACTTTCTGAATCTACAAGAACCTCAACAGCCCTAGATATGATCTGATAGGCTAGTTTGGCTGCAACCGAATAATCGTTATCATCATCAGAACAGATCAATTCCCCCATTCGACAAAATCTACTCAATATCTTCTCCTCGGGTTCCCAATAATAATCAACCCCAAGCACATTATACCAATTTATCTCCCCGTATCTATTTTTCAGTAGCGTAGCAGCGTGTACTCGGTACGCAGCGACGCATCTATGAACACAGCCATTCCCAAAAGATGGGTCCACTAACAAAGCAATCTTGGCCGCATCATAGGCCTCTTTGAACTTATTTTGCAAGAACTCAGACTCCGCAGAATCCAGCAATATTTCCACTACATTACGCGAATCTCCAAGAAGTGCCATTAACGCGTTGGAAATAAGCTCGTAGGCTCCTCGCGCAGCCGAGGAGGGATTGTAATCAGGATGTACTAGTTTCAAGTTTTCGCAAAAACTAAGAATGATCTCTTTGCGTGATGCCCTGCGATCTTTGATCCCAAGAACGCAGTGCCAATCAGTATCGCCAGTGAGACTGTTCTTGCAAAGCGAGGACGTGTAGACTCGATAAACTGCAAGATGCTTTTCAATACAGCCATCGCCAAAAAAGGGGTCGAGGGTTTTAGCGACCATGGCAGTGTCGTAAGCCGCTCCGAACCTCTTGCCGAGGAACTGTTCCTCGGCGAAACTAAGCATAACATCAGTCATTTTCACAGCGGTGATCAGAATTAGGGTTCCGAAACCGAGAGGAAGGGAATGAATGTGATGAAAGTGGTCGTTAGGGTTTCTGGATTTTGATGGAATTTGTTAGGAACACAGAGAAGTCGTAGAAAGAACGCTGCAAATTTCGATTTCGAAAAATATCTAATACATACTAACGGCTAGGGCGGTCATATTAAATCTCGCCTCGCGCGCCTTCCGTCTCCTCAGGTTTTATTTTTTTGTTAACTATTTTCCAAATTGAAATATTTTTTAAAACTACTTATTTTACATTTATTTGTTAAGAAATGTTTTATAACTCATTTTATTTTTATTGAAATAGAGGTTAAAGACTAATCAAACTTTAAATAAATATTCTCAACAGCATGGCTATTTCACCAGCCCGTGCCATGAAATTGAGAGCTCTAAATGGATTATTTTTTATAAATCTTCCACGTGATTGATTTTGAATTACACATATAAAATTTCAAGATTTCAGCATTTTTCTAAATATTAGAATTAAGTTTGGTTAAATTGGTTAAATATATCATATCAAGATTTAATTACATAATTAACGTAAATAAATGTGCTTTTTTGTTATTATTATTTTCATGTTTAACTAGTGGAGAGATTTTTTTGGCAATACTGCCCGTTTGTTTAAATTAACGTTAAAAATAAAAATACAAAATATTTCAGCATATTTTCAAATAACAAACAAGCACTAGAAATTTTTTTAAAAAAATTTATTTTATTTAAAGTATTTAATACTGATGCTTAAAAATAACTTGAATATATATTAAAATAATTTTTTTATATTTTTATTTTTAATATCAAAATCATCAAAAAAATATATCAATTTAATATTTTTTCCAGTTTCAAACACATACAGAGTGCAATACTCAAATCCAACACGAGGCCACATCCTGAATGGACATCCAACTACGGTTGTTTTTTATTACCTGAAAAACAATTGTTGTAAGCAAAAACTGATCAATCTGATTTCTGATTTGACTATTTTACAAGGTTACTTACCAATTGAAACACAAAATGGAAGGACAAGAAAAACAAGACAGAGTAAAGACCGGCAAAATCAGAACTGAACAGCAGCATTCGACAACCAAGCGAAGAGGCAGAAGTCAGCAGTCACAAATCACAACAGGAAATCATAATATAAAGCTCCCCTTGATGGAAATATCACAAATGTTATACTGAGAGTTTTCAGGCACAAAAGTATTTATATATCAGAATCCATACATGCAAAATTGCACCTATAGCATGCAAAAATGTGGGGGCAATTTAGGGAAAAAAAAAAGAATTATAACTCTACTACTAGGGGGCAAAAAATATAATAGAAGGATTTCAAGGATTCTGGGGCAAGCCGTAAGAAACCCAGTTTTGAGGATCTGTAGTCTTATGTACACAAACACGTTCTCCTCTTCTAATGATTCTAGAGTATAGAATTTGAAGTGGGTTTTCCAGAATCTCACCCTCCAATAATGCAGTGGACGTATGAATTGTGAATTGGGATCGGTCTGCCCCCATTTAATATCTGTAACCTGAAGAACCAGACTGTGGAGGAGCGGGTGGAAACCGATTAGGAGTGCGACTAGGAGTGCGACGGCTGCTGGAGTTGGAACCGGTGCTCACATCACCATTGCCGTAATATCGACTGTGACCATTTGATGCAGGTCTTGATGAGCTTCCAATGTCTAAAGGACCGTTGGCAGCTGCATCAAATGCAGATCTCCAGTCATCGCCAGCCGAACCATTTGTCCTTGGGCTTGGGGTGGTGCTCTCTGCAATTAGGGTCATCCAAGAATTTCAAGGACATTAATAACAATGACAAATTGATACCCATTATGCGTGTGTGTGTCAATTTCCAAGTCGTCATGCATGTTCCCTTCTTCCATAGTTTTAAATTGCAATTGTCACAGTTGCAGATCGCAGACTTCATGGATGTTAAAAAACAGTCACAGCTATCATTGTGAATTCATTAGTCTTAGCAAACTTCTGTAATACATGTTGTTCTCATAGGTCTGCTAAAAATAGTCAATATTAACACTTTTAGAAGGTAAAAACATATAACAATATATTATAACTATCAAAAAGTCAAAAAAAAAACATTAACTTGAAATACAAAAACTATCAAAAGATCAATTTTGTAAGAGTAACGTTAGTGGGCCGTTATTGACCCGTTTGGAATCGCCAATAACAATAGTATAACACTGAATAATGGTAATGGGTGCTCCGAATCCATTAAATAACTCCCATTACATTATATAATGACTATTATTTAAAACTATGCCTCCATCCATGCATGGGTCAGGAAAGTGAATGAGGATGGACAAGTAAGAGTGCTACAGTGAGTCCCTAAAAGGAGACATGAAAAGGTACTAAAACAAGCAGCTATCAGGGCAGCAAAGTGTTTAACTAGGCAAGGTAGCTAAGGGGTTTAAGGCTCCAGGCATCATCATCAGGACCCTGTATTTTAACAGCAAAAAACCTTGACTATGATCCATATGTATGGCTAAAAAAACACTGATCTCCTAAAAATATGTACTTTGAATAAAAGTGATTGATAAGCAATCAAAATTTATGCTAGATTGACAGGTCAGGTGCCCTCCAGGTAGAGAAAACACATTGCAACATATAAAGACAACTGCAGCTTCATCTACTCGTTCATGAAGAGAAAAACAACTAATATGCTAATCTAATCTCCTCAGGGTATCCAAAGTCTCGAACCCATCAAATGACAACCACTCTCATCGCATTTCTTCTAGTTATTTTCTTCCTCCAAATAATACAGTCAAGGTTAGAGGTAACTTTCTCCCCTTCTATTATAATTGTTGTGTGGAAAGACTTTGGAGCTTTTGAATAGCACAACCCACATCTTTCTCACAAAGAATTGGGAAAATTTGTTGGCAGACAGCATTAAATGGTTTGAATAATTTGACCAGTAAGTTCAACATTTCAATGTCCATGTGCCTATAACCCTTTCTATCTGAACAACAATTTTCGACTACAAACCTGCTCCATCACCACTAGACCAGCTAGAAGCAGCAGCAGCTCGGTTGTCGTGGATGCTGAGTTGGCGTGTTAGCTTTGAAAGGAGAGAGGACTGTTTCTGGTACCGCTCCCTCCTGCGCTTTACATTCTGGTCCTCTTGAAGAAGCTCTTCAATCCTTGCTGTGCTTTGAGCGCTGACCATAGTCAAATATAAAATTGATGTTAAAGTTCCCTTAAAATAGTTTCAGAAATTTATGTTTCAACCATAGGCAGATTCCTGCAGAACAGGCATCCATGTGAACCATGACAAGATACTAAAATAATCACATGTAGTGATCTAACAAATAGCCATGTTGCATGAGCATCCTAGTAAAGCAATGAGCAAAAGGCACCAAATGCAGACAAGGATAATGCACCCAACCTGATAGAGCTATACAACTGATTTAGCATATCTTCCTTTGCTTTCTCAACTTGGCAAAGAACAACTGCCTGATTGGTCAATTACAAATGTTATTAAAAGCCTCTCACAAAAGGAAAAAATATAATAGAATGATGACCAGCTTACTTTGGGAACATTAGCAGCTAAGCTATTCAAAACTGCCTCTACATATCCGCGCACTTCTTGGGACATCCATCGAAGTTCTTCTTCCGGATCGGCAGGTCTTCGAGCCATCGTATCCTGCACACAAAAGGATGTTTTTAGGAATTTTGAAGTCTAACTCAGCAATGTCCAAGTTTTGTACGTTTAACCTTTATGCACATGCATATGGGACCAAAACTGCTAGCTGAAATTTCAGTGAGAAGATTTCCAGATACACAATAAATAACTAAAACAACCCCTAACATTGCAAAGAAAACATTGGAGGTAGCAAGAGAGTTAATCCAAGGGAGACTCTGTTAAATATGCAAAATAATGAACTCTAAAAAGTTAGTAACTGCTTTGAATGCCACATCACACCACCACTAATTCCCTAAAAAATGGTAGAGCAAAATGCACAGCCTGTAATCATACCAAAGAGCCATCAGAAAGACTATGCCGCATTGCAGGACCACCTTCAGGAGATACACCCCTCATTTTCCCTCCTTTAGAAGGTTGAGCAATTTTTAATATCTTGTTTATCCACTCAACTTTGTCAGCCATGCTCTCAGCCTTCAAAATAACAGCACTGTGAGCTGCAAGATAAAATATGGTTAAAAGTGTAATGGTAACTTCAAAAAGAAATACAAAGTAAGAAAATCCACCAGATAAGTATATATAAGATGCATACCTTTCAAAACGGTTTTGTATGGAACCTTGCTGGTCATCTTAAATACAAGACTGGGAGCTTTAGTATCTGGTCCATTGACTTTCTTATCCTTTGAACTCTTTGAAGGAGGTTCTTCCTCATCTGGAACCTCTTCAATGTTGCATTCCTGCAAAATAAATAGATCAGATGGAACAAATCATTTGCATGCACAGCCATTTAAATGATCATAATTTATCCAGTCTTTACCCTGCAAAATGCATGTATTGTCTGACAGCATTTATCAAGTATAGTGCATGTAGAAACATAACCTGTTTGGGAGGACACACATCGCTTTCTTAACTAATAAATAAAAACAGGTAATGGCATAACCTTTACTTGCTTAAAAGGCAAACAAGATGACACAGATACCAGAAGAAAGAACAGGCCAACAAAATGGGTGCACATCAGACTTGGTCCATCCCTCCACCAAGATTTTGATAGAGCAGGTTTGGTACCAGGTCTATCAATACTTTGTAAAACGATTCGAGTATAGCATTCTTCAAACTACAATTTCACCGCGTACTGGCCTCCTACCTTCCAAAGCATAAATTATATTCTAGGCCCAAAAAAAGCAAGAAGCAGGTCTTCAAAATGGCTATACCACCAATTCAACACAACCACAATACTACTGTGCCTGAAGAAGTACTGCGTTCTCTTTTCAATTTATGGGAGCATAAGCTCTGGGGATAGACCAATGCTATTTCTGGAGACAATATAAATCTTCTTTTTTTTTCACTAAAGGAAAATGATCTTAAGATGCAGTCTTCTCCATCTCAACAACGCACACCTGAATTCACATTGGGATCATAACATCAATTTTATATTCTTTCATACCTTACATTTGATATATGGGTGGACTTCAGGTAGGAAATAGACAGATGAATAAAAGCACAACTACTAACATATGATTTCTCACTTCATGCACTACTCTTATATGTCCAATTCCTAAATAATCTTTGTTTCTAGAAACCTCCCACACAATAGACCAATGCTTCATCAGTAATTTACACTGCTGAACACCTCCCCCCGGCGAACTGACCGCACAAATACCAGAAAAGCTATCCTTCATAGCACTCTACGTGTTATCAATAGCAGTCCCAAGGTAGTAGAAATTAAAAAAGAAAAATGCAGAAAAAGAAGCCAGGAAATCCAGAACCATGCAATCAGTAGTGATCCCAAATTAAAAGAGTGATTATTGACCATACCTCCAAAGTGATGACACCACGAAAATGTCTCTCCTCTTGTGTTTTTGTGTAACCAAGCTGTTAAAAAATAAGATATAGGTGAGTTTCGTCCTACCCATCATCTATATAAGAGTCATGTACGATTAAATACTAACAATTATAGCAATTCAATTAATTGCTTCCGCACTGCATACTCTCAAATCTTATTTTTCTAAAATGGATACATAGAAACAACAGGATGAGAATACAAGTCACTTCCAAACCATCAGACCACAGAGATGTGCACAATAAACATGCTTTAATACCATCCTCTAACAAGTATTTGCAGCAAGAAAAACCAAGGTGACACTATCTAATGAATGTTCAAAATTAAGTTTTCCCAACCAGCACAAGTACAGGACATAAATACCAGTCTTCATTTTAACCATTAAACAGAATTAAAAAAAAAAAAAAAAAAGAGGGCACAATATACTAATTTAGTAACATGGAAGAAGAATGTGCCATAATATTTATCTGATAACATTTTACAAACCTTCCCAGTCTTCTCGTTCAAAACAAACCATCGCTTGCTCCATCCATTAGTCTTTGCACTTTTCTTTGATAAAAATCCTGCAAATAACATGCAAACAGTTCACTAAACTTCAAACTTTCCTATCAATAAATAGTTGAGATTGCAGTGTTAGCAAATGCAAAAATTCTCAATTATCAAAAAAAGAAATTATTTCCAAGCATGTTTTTGAGAACATAATTTAATATATTTGAAACTAAATACTAAATATGTAATGAAAGGCTTGTCAACATCAAGATCAAATTCTAAACTAGTTCCATACTTAAATTAGGCACCCATTTCTTTATATCTTCAGAACTATGGTAGCTGTTAAAATTCTATAATGACATGAAAGAATTGAAGCAATTTAGATGTCCATAGCCCAAAAGATATTTCCAATTCTTGAAGGCAACAAGGGCAATAAATTTCAGAAAATATCGTCATAAAACTCAAAAGGCAGCAGGACACATGGTAAGACTAAAATTCTTCAAAGAAATACAGTAACCCATGAAACCTGCTGTTAGTTCTCCTTCAGGACCAGCAGTTTTTAAGCTAGAAGCCTCCTGCACTTCCTTATCAGCCTGATTGGATTTCTCTCTCATTGATTTCAAACTTCCACCTGTTTGAGGACTAGTCGCCTAAGGACAAAGTATAAAACAAAAGAAGCAAGGGTAGAGCATCAACAAAACATAACAGAAATGACACATTTTGGTTACGACTCCTATTCCAATAAACATCAAAATGAACACTATACCCTGTTTAATATAGCCTGCTCAGCATCATTTCCTTTCTTTGAGGACCGGTTCTTAAGCTCCTCCTCTCGGCGCTGTCTTTCCATCCTATAGTAGATGAAAATGAAAGGATAACAATTAAGCTGGAGGTTAAGTTTCAGATATGCACTAACATGTGTAGGATACAATACAACAGAAGATCCTTGCATATGCACTAAAACATTTGGCATGCTCAGGCACACAAACACAAAATACAGACAACCATGTTAATGTAGAGGTCTGCAACACTACACTTAACAGCTTTATTATTTTTGCACTTTTTCAAGTAACTGAAACAGAGATAGATAAGCATGCCATCACATAACAATAAAATTGCACAGGTTTCCTTGTAATTGAGCCACTACACCCAACATATTAAAAGCAGACCTTGATAGCTACTCAAATCTATACAAGCCAGACATGTTCTCAGTACCTCCTTTGCACCAAACGGATGAAATGTTGTGGCGGCACAAATACTCGCTCCATATCAACCAATGCGACAACCATCTTTTTTGATTCATTCTTAAACCCATCTAACGCAGCACTTGCAATGGCTACAACCTTACAGCAGTAACCACAAAAAAAATCAACTTTACAAAAAGAATAAGATTTTAACCATGATAGGCACCCATGCAGATTCACAACATGCAACATCAATCATGGAACATGTAATTATAGAGCACTGTACCTCTCTCTTGAAAGGAGGGTATCTTCCCAGACCAGGTGTAGCATTTGCAGAAGCAGAAACTATATCCACCAGGACACGATGTACCTGTTATTAGTCAGGAAGGAACTCCATGAATAGCATGCAACAGGACCAGTTATTGATCATAGATCTTCAAAAAAAATTATAACAGAATAAACAAGGTCTACCTCAAATCAGTTTCATCTGAATGGAAATTCAGAAGTTACTTTCCAAAAAAAAACATAAACAACATTTTTTGATGTGTTAAAATGAGAAACGAGTAGAAGATAAACACAGAGCCTTTATAAAACACAAAAAATAACATCTTATGACTGCTTCATGGCATCAGAACCCAGTACACCATTAAACAAAGTATCAAGGAACATGAATAGATCAGAAGTCAGATATTCATTTGATGTTCACAACCACAATAAACATCAAATATGGAGAGAAGAGGAGTAGAAACGTTCAAAAGTATGAACTTCAAAGAATGAAGTATCATATTACAAAAAATGGTAGAACAAAATGTAATTTACCTCATCAACACAGAGACGTGATGGTTCTTTTGCAAGCTCCAGCACACCTTTTATTAAGGATCTTAAACCCTTTTCAGGTGATATAAGATATGGTTGATATCCATCTGCTTCTAAGACAATCTGATAGAGCACATATAGAAGAAAAGATTATGCGATAGCACACGACAATTCCTAAAAGCAATACAGCATGTACTGAAAAAAGAAAGTGAATAAAAGTGGCACAATTACCCTCTTAACATTATTGATATCAAAATGTCTATCCAAAGGAAGTTGCTTGATCCTATTTGGAAAATTCCCTTCAAAACTTGCAACAATTTTCCAACCAGAACCCTGCAGCAAAATATTTTAAGTAACAGCTAATATTTTGGATCACGAAACTTCACAGAAACCATTTCTCAATTAGTGTCTCTTAACCATAAGAAATCAACAAGTGCATCACTTAGCAGATTTTAGATTGACTATTCATAGAACAGAAGCAAATAGCTAATGGTAAGATTTTTACAAGCTATGGCAAGTCCCACTTGGAGAAACAGACTGAGGATAACATCAGAGATAATTTTAAAAATATCTACCATTTTATCCAACACAAAAAAGAAACAAAAGAACAAAAAACTGCACCATTTGAGTGACATGAAAAAAAAAATTGAGTGGAAAAAAAGAATAATAAGCATAGAATACAAAGATCCATAGAGAACTACATAGGACAAAGGTCCGTGGAGCACTACATTCTCTATGAGCATAACATCAATACATAACGGATCATCCTACAGGATACATGCTATGGAACAAAGAACACAGGAAAGCATAAGATATCAAAACACTCACCTCACCCGTCATAATGTGTTGGAGAAATTTATCCTCAAATTCACGACAAAGCTCCAAAGCTATGGCTCTTGTGCCCTCAGCACTTTGAACCATCTGTTCCCCAAGCCTCATTAGTTCATCCTGAACTGTTTGTGACTTCCCTTGCAAACTGCATGGATACAAAGGACACATGTATAAGGAAATAGCCAAAAAAAAACCTACAAAGTAAGCATAAATTTATATACTGGACAAAGAAAGAAGGTTAAGACTATTGATTAAATTTGTCCCATCCTTGTCTATAATGAAGTTACCTTAACAAAACACTTTCATTTGTCTTTTTACAGTTTACAGTCCAAGTGTCATGATCATAATCAAGAATAAAAAAAGTGCACCAATTATCTCCGAAGTACAAATTATGTACCAAGGGAGAACAGCAATAATAACAACAAAATCCATGTCGAGAAATTTCTTGGCAGCATGCTGACAACAAGACGAGTACATATAATAGAATATTACATTGAGAGGCAATACAAGGCACACTGACAATAGAGCAAATTAACTAATAAAGGTATGGTAAAAAATTGAAATTTCTTAAAGAAAGAGAAAAAGGCCACAAACGAAGTATAAAACAATTACCCAGAGAGAACATTTGGAAGCCGAACTTTCATGCGCTTACGAATTTGCTGTGCCAGAGCATCTAGTAAAGCAATTCTGCCTAGCTTGCTCTGCGGGGCTCCAGTCAGTATCGTTTTGAGACTTTCACTCTCTGCTTTCCATGCAGTTTCCAGAGAGCTTTCAGACCCAGACTGCGCAGAAGCAATTGAAACTGATTGACCAATTAAAGCAATCCATGGGATATCAGTGGTTTTTGGTGGCCCTTGATTTAGAAGGAGAGCCTGAACAGCCGCGAGAGCTTTCTGGTCCGTAGCAGCTTGATCTATTTTACTAATTACACCAACAGTTCTAGTACCTGTCATTGACGGAAGAGGAAACCTATTCAATCATATTAAAGATGTGTTTGGTAGGGGGTGAGAAGAGATCCTAGTAACATTTTACCCCTTTCAACTAGTTTGGAACAGAAACAGGAAGGAAATTACCAGGTTTTACCCTCACAAAAAGTAATAAAGCGGGATCCACTAAAACCAATTTTCCTCATCACTTTTTATGCACAAGTCCTTACATATATTTACTTACAGTTTTTAAGTATAGGCCCCACTAATATACATCACTTATCTTTCTAATTGTGAGTCCCACCAACACCTTTATTTGCACCCTTAGGCATCCTGGATCTACTAAACACTGTTATCATTTACACCTTAATATTTACTCTTGCAACATTTCTATGAAATTTTTTGACAAGTAATAAATCCAACATAAGAAAAGGGCTTTTGAACACGTAAAAGTAAAAAAATTATAAAACAACTAACAGAAAGAGAGATGATGGAGACACAAGAGTGGAAAGTATGTGCTAAAAAATATGAGCGTCTGAAATCACCCATGTAGCAAAATTGGCCTGTATTAAAACTATCACAGATATCAGCACAATCAACTTTAACAGCCATTTACCTTCTCCATCGTACTCCTTGGCAATCCTGAGGGCTCGATATGAAGCAATTTCAGGTGCCTGGGCTGCAGGTACAATAACTAGCAAAATGGCATCACTGTGCTCTGCATAGTCACCAACCTAAGCAATGGCCATATTGAAAAGTTATTACCATAACATTTTGAGCACCACACTGAACTAATTACATGCACAAAAAATAAACAAATAATGGAAACAGAGCCAAAAGCCTCCTTTTTTTCACAGATTACATGCAAAGTAATGTTGATCACCATGACAATAATGCTGGTTGATGTAAATCCATAAATGTAATACAGGTCTAGAACCTTTAATTAACACTTACCATAGACTCATCCACAATCCGTTGATCCAAGCCAGGTAAGTCAATCAATTTCAAGGAAGGTGCTGAGAAAAAACATGTTAAACAGTAAGTATGGTAACAACAGTATCTGTTTGGCCAAGAGGCACAAGGGCATAGGATTAAATGAATCTTAATTAGTTAACTGAATCTTAGAATCTCCCATCCCATCATGGGACTCTATGACAATAGTCTTCCACAAAACAACAGTTAATCCCAAATCTTAAAATCTTTATGCATAAATTAAACAAGAATAAACAGTATTTATAATGAACGAACCTGTGCTTGTGCGCAGTTTCAGGTATATCTCATCCCGAATATTGTCGGTGACACCCTTACTTAGCCTATCCTGCAAAGAACGCCGCAAAGCACCTGCAAAATAACAAAAATCATATTGACATTTTATAAATCTGAAAGGAGTCCAGTTATTACATGTTTATTGACATTTCACCATATAGTGGAAAAGCAATTTTCCACCTCAGTCAAGTCCTACACATATTTCTGTTTTCACCACTAACTCCTATATGTAAATTTCGTATATCTTATGAGTTAACTACATATTGCTTTTAGCCTCACCAGTGGCCATTGCATATCTTACAGCCTCAAACAAAGATGAAAATTCAAACCAGTGATCAATATTGTCATCTAACCATGTTAGCACTTAGCAGCTGGGGGTTGTAAGTTATGATGGGAATCCTAAAGCTGCCAGCTCTGCAGAAGTTGGTGGCATTTTCAAAAATCATTAGATGATAACATGAGATTCCTAAGAGGCTGTTTTGGAGTTAATCCTTAACCATATAATCATAAGCAACTGGCAAAGAGAACAAAATATAAATATAAATGAAGGAACGAATAGTGCAATTTTAGCCATTCAATTGCAATCACTAACTTGCAGAAACTTGTTGAGATTTATTGTCAATCTGCAAAACAATGGATTTGCTGCTCAAAGAACCATCTTTCTGCAAGTCAATGCTTATAGGGGCCCGAGTGGCACTTTCACCAGTTGGCTGTACAAAAGAAAGAGAATTTCCAGGAATCAACCTACATTCAGGAGAGAGGAAAAAAACTAAGCCTCATGTAGACTAAATTACCAGAACAGGATGCCCAATTACACTGTTCAAAACTGCAGATTTACCTGCACCCTGACCAAAAACACAGAAGGGGAAATCAGACAAGGATCACATTACCCAAAAAAATTAGAAAGAGAATTTTCATGAAGGAAAAAAACGGGTGAGATAAACACAGCAAAAAACATGGCAGCTGTAACAGCAGATAAACTAGAATTTTAGTAACCTATAGAATCTCATGTTCAACAGTTCCTCATAGCTCATAACCACGAATTACATCCAAAACAAATAGTCGGTAAAGCATCTAGCTAACATGAGCACCTCCAATGTGAGAAATGACAAAATAAAGAACATCCGTATCATCCAGTTATATTTAACAAATATAGCTCAGACACAGACACAGACACACACACACACACACACACACACTCACACGACAGTAACACCTTCAAAATGACATCCATACTACTAATCAACACATTCAAAAACCTAATTCATTTCATTTTCTTCATGCTAAGGCAATGCTTCGTCAGCTGATGAATTCACCTTCATTTCCTTTTGGAGTTCAATCTATCCGAATATACAATATCCCTTCCTTCTATGGTGGAAGATAACACTCGTAAAAGAAGAAATCTCAGATCGTTTACAAAAACAAAACGTAGACAGAACAAACATCCTTCAATTCCAAAGAATCCATTTCCCAAAGCAATATATTCCACCATAAGATTCTCGTTAACAACAACAAAAAAAAAAAATTCTACTTAACAACTACAATAACAGTTATCAAAAATCCCAATCACTCGTAACCAAAATACCAAAAAAACCTAAATCTAAAACTAAAAATTAACCACAAACTCATTTTCTTAACTAAAAAGAAACAAATTCAAGTAAAGCAAGTCACTTACTACACTGCCAAGAGCAACAACGTTAAGAAAAGTTGAACTCCGTCTTGAACTTGAACTCGGATTTTCATCAACATCCTCATCAGCAAGCAACGCCGTTGCTTGCTTCATCGACTCCGATAACTGAGACAACTCTTCGATCGCTTCCATTTTATCAAGTCCAAGAATCGAAGATCTAAATTAACAAGCTCGTCTAATCGAAGCGATCGAGAGCTGATCGATAACCGATGAGATCTGATTGGTTTTTTTAAGAGAGGTCAGATTTTTCAATATTCAACGATTTGAAAAGGCTAAGAAATGTACTCGTAAGACGAAGGAGTCTTTTTTTCTTCTATTTTTTTTTTTTTTTGCGTGTTTTCTCTCTCCTCTCCCAATTTCTCTCAAAGATATTAGACGACGACGACGACTATTTCTTTGCGTTTTGAAATGTGTTGTTTTTTCAAATGTTTCTCTTTCTCTGACTTGCGTGTGCTTTAAAATTTAAACTTAAACTCCTCCTTTCTTTTTTAAAAGTTAGAAAGATATTTCGGCCAGCTAATGCTGTTTTTTTTTTAAGTGCCGACGACAGACAGTTACTAGCGAAATAAATTCTGTTCGATTTTAATATTATTTTTTACTGTATG
>Ga0307517_10005986_pt1 | contig 18142 bp, 13 predicted proteins | sample 23_EM_MG_FD_194515 | JGI IMG/M metagenome (GOLD analysis project Ga0307517, IMG submission 194515) | Populus trichocarpa ectomycorrhiza microbial communities from riparian zone in the Pacific Northwest, United States - 23_EM | ecosystem: Host-associated > Plants > Roots > Unclassified | place... | reverse complement strand
GGGGGCTGTCAAACAAATAAACCAAAAAAAAAAAAAAAAAAAAAAAAAAGTAAAAGTGAAAAAAAAACTTATTTTTTTTCCAAAAAAAGTAATAGAAAATAAACAATAATAATGATAATATAATATTTGGTTCTTTTTCTTTGGGAGGGCAGCTATTGCCCTCTCCCTATTTATTGCCTTGTATACATAGCTTTTTTTCTTAGTAAAGCGAAGCAGTACTAGTACAGTTGTACAGTCCATAGACATAAGTGGTTGCGAAAATGGGAGACATATCGTATGTCTAAGCAAATTCACCAACACTTTTGCCTAGGGACTATTGTTGTGATTATAATTGCAATTGTGGTTATCAGGAACATTGAATTTTGCGTGGGATCATGGTTGTCCTGGCTGTCCGAGGAACTGATCTCGCCACGGGCCCACAAGCATGATAAATACCACTCGGGTAACCTAAGGATACTTTTCATCTCTTCTCCCCTTAGGCGTGATAAATACCGCTCGGATAACCCAAGGGCACTTTTGATTTCCCCTCTCCTCTCTCACACACATCCTCTATCTTTACCCTACCTTTCTTCTAGTCTCCCACTGTTTCTTTTTTTTATTTTTAAAAAAAACATTCCTTAAGCTATACTTTCCCTACTCTCACCAGTTTAAAACTGTACTTCAGCACACTGCTCAGTCTAAAGGTACACACCCCACTAGAATCCAATCAGTGAGGAGATGCTAAACTTTACGAGAGACGGTAATGATGTGGCGGAAAACATTGAAGAGCCTAGAATGAAAAAGCTGGAGGACACTGTGAAGAATTTGTCTCAGATAGTTGAGAGCGGTGGAATGAAAAAATAGTACTCAATGAGAAGAGTAAGGAATGCGACACTTGGGTGGTCCAGTTGATAGATTGTTGCAAGGAGATGGTCATGCGTGTGGAACCTCTGAAGAAAAAGTGTTCCGCTCTTACGCAGGGACTGGAGCTACAAAATCTCCACCTCGATCCACTCAGTATGACCATCAGTGCTGAAGATAAAAGCCTCAACAACGACAACTTTATTAGCGAGATGCTCCAAATCCAAGCGCTGCACACCTCTGAGCTTCCTGAGCCAACCGTGGATGAGTTAGCCACAGCAATGGATGAGTTCGCTGCAGTAATTGAGGGCGCTCCAGTTGGAGCCTGGACACCGGGATGTTCCTTCTTTCAGCATCAACGCTCGGCTCAAACATACTGCTACCATTCCTATGAGCCGGAAGCGCAAAGCACGAGAGATGACAGAGAGTGGGCCGGGTACGCTCTCCCAACCAAGCAGCTCCCACGATTCCCCAATCACATTCCTCCACCCGTTTTCAGATGAGGCTCCCGCAAGACCCTCCACTAGGAATCCGGTCAGGAGGGCTGGTAGACCAAAGCCTTGATGCCGCTGACTCCTCCAGAGGAGCCAACCCAAGAGCAATAGGTGAACGAGACACAAAGTAGAGAGGAAGATCTACAGGTACTGAGGAGGAAGGTGCAGAGGCTATAAATCTTTTTGAGACTTCTGATCTTTTAATACGATGATTCAGAGTACGATCTGTTCAGAGCATGCAACTGGGTTTGTTGGGAGCAGAGTTTGTGCGCTTTTGAAAGTTTATGTCTGTGTTTCGTCTGGGCCAGGGTGATTAGTAAGATTGCAGATTTTCTTGTCTAAAGAGATTTTAGAAAGAGGCTTTTTTGGATTTTTTCTTCAGTGTTTGGTACCTTTATTTGTTTATGAGAGGTTGAGTTTTGGTTAGAGATGGTTTGAGAACCAATTTTATTGGAAGGGGAATTTGTTGCCAGCCCATACTACTATTTTCATTTGAGGACCCCTTGAGCTGGAGGTGGAAGAGGGGACGAATCTGTTAACTAGCTGTAATGAGGTGATAGCCACGCATAGCCGGTGGCGTAGGGTATATGAAAGCGCTCCTAGCAATTGAAGACACCACGCTATATCATAGAAGTATGCCGTGACATATTAATTGATACCCTTGGGTTTTTATGTCGTAAACTAGTGGTTGTGACATGTAGCTTTCCCTATAATTCAGTTCCCGACTAATCAATGGATTGAGATTCTACCAAAGAATCCGCGGATATGAAATCTATGTAGGGATCGGTGATTGGTGGAATGGAGTGTGCTGGGAAGTCGCTGAGGGGTCTGGATGCCGCGGGACATAGGAAAAATGCCAACAGTCTATTTGCCTCTATGCGTGGCGGGGCTTTTGTTTCTGGAAAAAATTACCCCCGGATGTAGAGAAGTGTAGGGTGGTGCGTTCCCTCGGCAAGTACGTATATCAGGAGACCGGATGCTGCGCGGAGCATAGTTGAGTCTGATACTAAGAAATGCTTATTAACCCCGCTAAATTGGATTCGGGGGAAGGGATTCCCTTTTACCCTCTGAGTCTTACACGAAACAATAAGCTGGTGCTTTTTTTAAAGCCAAAATATAGATTTGGGGTTCTGTGGGTTGATTCAGAATAACTCTCTGCGTTAGTAGGTAGCTACACTATCTGCGTACTATATAAAATTAGGCTCCTGGGATAATATTTTACCTGCTGAAGCAACATGCCGTTGGACCTAAATAGCCGTTTTTTCTTTCTTTAATAGAATAAATGGTCAAACACCCTTAGTTCTAGGATAACCTTTGGATTTTCCCTTGCGACTAGTGCAATCCATGGAAAGAATTCACAAACCAAACAAGCTCTTATTGCCTCCACTTTCCTCCCCCCTGAGGCGCAGACCCGGTAGCTGTTGAGATGTAGAGGGAAAAGTATGCCTTACAGGTATTTCTAGCATCTGTTCAAAGCGACATAAAAGCTAGTTGCTGTTATGTTAAGTAAGGCGGTGATTGGTTTCCGCTATGGACATGGTTTAGTGTGGCGGCCGAGTGACGGTCTGTGATTGAATTATCTCTTTCGGGATCAATTCCACCCTTGCAGTTGCTTCAATAGAGCTGCTATTACACTAGTGGCAGAAGAACCGGACTACAGGAGCGGACACTGTTGTTGACTCCTTCGCTCCGTGATATGTACAAGGAAGTGGTGCATTAGCATACGTTTGTAAGTCTGCCGGGGTTCGCTTTTCTCAGAATGCCCAATTTAGCATTCTCGGCGGGAGTGACTTTATCAAAAAATGCAATCAATATAATTCATGAGGAGTCAATTTTAAGCAATTATGAGGGGAGCTTTTCTCGGGGAGTGTCCTCATAGCCGGGCTTGTTTGTTACTGGGTCTTCGTTGATGAGGGTCGATTTCAAATGCTGGGTACCGAATTAAGTCAAAGCGCACTCAAGCGACCCCACAACTTCCCGGCTGATCGAATCGGTGATTTTTCTCCCAAACCTTTTATCTCAGCTCACCTCCTCCTTAGCACAATCGGCAGTGGACAAGAGACAGGAATTGTGAGGAGCCATCACAGTGATTTCCCCTTACATTCTACCTTCTCTTGTCCCTTTTGCTTGCCCCCTTCTCCGATTCTGAGCAGCCACGTTCAGCTCTTTAAATTCGAAGCGACGCTCTCCTATAATGGCACAGATGTTTGGCGGTGAGTTTGATCTTCAAGGGTCTAATTTACATGTTAGTCGTGGGTCCTCTTCAACTCTATAACCCTATCTACTATGCGCTAGAACTGTTGCTGACATAGCCTTCCTTGCAGCTTCTGCAAGAACTACTATGATACCGTCATCTCTCTCTCCCGTAACCTCGAATCACTGTTCATAACGGTCCAGTCTATCTGTCTTGGAGGTAGGGCGGGACAGACTGTGGCGGTGGTTGGTTACTTCTTGGGCTATGAAACTCCCTGCACCCTGTAGCTGAAGGCCCGGAAGGACTGTGGGCCCGGGGGTGTCGTGCGATGCGGCGAACTTTAAAAATTAACTTTATGCCCTGATGTCCCCCCTTCTTTCCTTTATATTTTGCGACCAAAATCTACCTCTCACCCTGGCACACCACCTTGTTCTCCATCACTTGGAATGCAAATTCTGGTTGTAAGCCCACTTAACTTGGGCTCCCCATGTTATGCTCCTCTCGCTGGGTGCCTCGCCCTCCTATGAGGTTGGGGATAAGGTTCGTGGCCCGGTATTGCCATATAGGGATATGGAATGCGGATGAACTCGTCATTAATTTAGGTAGCAGGTATAACCGGAAGATTCGAACCCCGAAGCCGTATCCACAAATTTAAACTCCAGGTTTGCTACTCGGTTCATCTATTTCACTTCTCTCTGGCCGGGTTTCAAAATAGATATCGGCGGAGTTGAGGTCATGAAATACCACCATTCCTGCCCCTCTCCGCCTCTGTTCTGCACCTCCCCCGGCAGCCCCTAAGAATCGCCTGCGGTACTATTGCCAGGAGGAACTGTCTCCATAGGGCCTGTTGTGTCAGCGGAAGTCTGCCATGCTGGGATTTTGCTTCCCTGGCTAGACTGGTAGAAGGTGTCTAGTCCAGTTCTGATGCTTTGTAGTCCCCCTCTGGGACCCGTGAGGTCCCAGGAGCGCTGGGAATAGCGGGCCTCATTCTGTTAGCCCGCTAGGGTGCTTCCAGGCCCTCAAGTTCGACACACCCGCCGAGATCTTCCTGAGTTGACAGGCAAGTTTTCCTCATTAGCGGATTTGAACTCTATTAATATTTCACGATAGTTACCCAATCGATGACTAGCTATTTCTGCTCCGTTGTGAAAGTCTGACCTGTCTGTCAGAACCTGGACACAAAAGTATGCGATTATAATCGCAATTGCGGCTATCAGGATGATCGAAGTTTGGGTGGGATCGTGGTTGCCCTCGTTGTCCGAGGAACTGATCTCGCCACGTCCTCAATCATGACAAATCCGGCTCGGGTACTTAAGGACACCTTGCATCTGTCCCCTCCTCAAGCATCATAAATACCGCTTGGGTAACCCAAGGATCTTCTCTCCTCTCTCTTATCCATTCTCCATTTTTTTCCTACCTTTCCTATAGACTCCCACTATTGGCTTTTTTTATATTTTATTTTTTAAAAAACATGCCTTAAGCTCTACCCTTCCTACTCTCATCAGTCTAAAAATATACTTCAGCACACTGCTCAGTCTAAAGGCACACCCTAATAGAATTCAAACTCTGAGCAGATGCTAAACCTTACGACACACGGTAATAATATGGCGGAAAATATTGAAGAGTGTAGAATGGAGGAGCTTGAGGAGACTGAAGAATTTTTCTCAGAAGGTTGAGAGTCTGTGGAACGAAAACGCGATACTCAATGAGAAATGCGACACTTGGGTGGTCCAGTTGATAGGTTGTTGGAGGGAGATGGTCAGGCTGTGGACGCTCTGGAGAAAAAGTGTTCCGCTCTTGCGCAGGAACTGGACCTACAGAATCTCCACATCGATGCACCGAGCGTGACTCTCAGCGCAGAGGGGAAAAGCCGCAACGGCGACAGCTCCACTAGCGAAATGCTCCAAATCCAAGTGCCTCGCATCTCTGAGCTACCTGGGCCAATCATGAATGAGTTCGCCACAGCAATGGATGAGTTCACTGCGGTAATTGAGGGCACTCCAGTTGGAGCCTGGACACCGAGATGTTCCTTCTTACAGAATCAATGCTCGGCTCGAACCTGCTGCTACCATTACTATGAGCCGGAAGCGCAAAGCACGAGAGATGGCAGAGAGTCGGCAGGGTACGCCCTCCCCACCGAGCAGCTCCTACAGTTCCCCAATCACATACCTCAACACATTTTCAGATGAGGTTCCCACCAGATGCCCTACTAGGAATCCGGCCGAGAGAGCGGGCAGACCAAAAGCCGGGATTCCGCCGACCCCCCCAGAGGAGCCAGTCCAAGAGCGGGGGGTGCAAGAGGCACAGAATAGAGAGGAAAAACTACAGGTTACCGAGGAGGAACATGCAGAGGCCATAAATGTTCTTTTTGGGACTCCCGATCTCAGATACGATGATTCAAAGTATGATCTGTTTAGAATAACCAACTGGGTTTGTTAGGAACGTTGTGTGTGAGATTTTGAAAATGTATGCCGGTGTTTCGTCTGGGCGAGGGCGATTAGTAAGATTGCAGATTTTCTCGTGTACGGTCTTTTCTGCCTTTCTGTTTTCTTTTCTTTTTCCTTTCTCGTTGTTCCAAAGCCGCTCCTTCCCTTTTTTTGCCCCATATCCCATACCCCACATTCCATCCCCGATCCCCTTCCCAGATGCAAACCAGGCACCAAAATGAGGGTGCGGCCGCCACCTCCCCTCAACCATGGCGCCTCACAACCACCCTCTAAATTTGTCAGGTGTTCAACTTTTGTTATTTGTAGTTGCTATGGTGGTGCTCTCACTATCATCATGGATCATCACTCGTTGATCCCGGATTTAATGTTCGAGATCCAAGTCAACCATAGTATTCGTTCGTCCTATTTTTCTTGCCTTATCATCTTGTCCAAACATTAGCCATAACAGCCTATATATGCCAACTTCTAATATAGTTTTTCTGAAGGGGTTTTAAGAGATACATTCAGAGTATTGAAATGTGGGCATACTCCACTGAAATCCAATTAGAGCCTGTTTGGTGGGAACGGTTCCATTCCGTTCCCCCATACAAATGACCCTTTTCCTTCCGTTTCAAAACAGAGAGAATGCGATTTCCAGAGCAGAAACGGTCGCCCAACGGAATGGTCCCATTTTTGCTAAACAGGCCCTTAGTATCTTGGTATATTCAATGTCCTCAATGATTGGGGGTCCCGCTGGGGCTGGACAGGTGACCGCTAAGAGCCCTGAATGGGACGGGAGAGCAAAATGTAGTCCGTTCTCGTCCTGTGGGCATTAGGGTGGCTGGCCTTGTGATGTAGGATACGTTCTCTTTAGCAATGGCTACCATTCTGAGGTTTCCAGAATGGGAGTGGGCAGTATTTTGCCGCTACATCACGTCACCATCTACAGAGCCCCCGGACTGTTGAGAACACTGTGGCAGTATGGGGAGGAAATCGAGCGCAATGAATACCTGACCCCTGCCCAGTCCAACGAGGGTCTAACCCCCCTACCGACCCACCCCCCTACAAGGGTTAAGGAAAATGAACCCTTATCGTAGAGAACTCACCGCACACCCAAGCGATAGTCACATAACCTCTAATAATCAAAGCACTCATTTTTTTCCTAAACCGCCTACCCTAGTGATACTTGTCCTCCCTCAATGGCAGCAATAACTGGATATGATGAGGCCAAGCCACTGGCATCTAATTGGTATATCCACCGTAAGTCTTCCACTAAAACTCCTTTATCTTGTAATAATTGCTGACTTAGTTTCATTCAGCATCTCCAAGAACCGCAGACACCATATCCATCTCCAGAGACACTGGCCACCCTGTTGTGCTTTCGGGTCCGAGTCCGCCAATCCTGTGTATGGCTTTTACGATGCTGTCTAGGTTGATCCCAGCCCACAACAGACTCCATTTCTCGCACGTCATGAACCTCTGTGAGCAAATCCGAGACAGGGTCGAGCAATGCCTTTCCACTGGTAGTGGCTGTTATGTTCTTGTCAGAGGTGTTGATTTTGATACAATTCAAGCAATTAATCATGTGTTTAGCCATATGGGGGTTCGGAAGGCACTGAGATTTACATATGAAAATGTGATACGTTCTCTGATTATGCGGATTATGCCTGGGCCTGTGCATGAGGGCGCTAGTCGGAGCATCTACTCGAAGATAGAAAAAAAGATAGAGAATATCCCGGGACATGAGGAGTCTATTTATCCTGTAGGAAGTAGTCAATTTACAGTTCCTCGCAGGAGGGGTAAGCAGGGTGACGAAAGCTTAAGGCCACTGGGAACAAGGCCGCTGTGGAGGGATTGGCCCTCTGTGACTATTGAAGTTGGGTACTCGGAAAGTTTGCGGGAGCTTCAGTGCGATGCGGCCTGGTGGCTTGAAAACCCTGACGGAAAAACTAGAATGGTAATAATCGTCAAGGTCGGGGTAGATCCCCCCAACATTCGAGTTGAGGCTTGGGAAATGTACCGCGATCAAACCCGGAGAGTAACAAGAAGCACTGCGCCAAAACCTAGTATGAGGCAAAGCTTTGAAGTTAATGATACCGGGGCTATTTTACCACCAGACGCGGAACTTATTATCCCTTATGAAGCGATTTTCGATACTTGTTTTCCTGGGTACCCCCCTTACCTTCCAGGCGAGGATCCTCCGGTTCCCTACCAAGCTCCTCAACTCCCCTGTCAAGCTCCCGAGCTTCCCCCTCCCTACCCTATCAATCAGGTTCCCCACCAGGCTCCCCAGTTTCCCGTTCAGTATCCTGAGCCTCCCTATCAGCCCCCTACCGCCTCCCCACCGCCGCCGCCACCACCACCCCCGCCTTCCCCACCGCCCCCAATCACCTCTTCCACATGTGATTTGACTGTGTGGGCCTCGTACGTATTTTCATGGATTGCGTGCACCCAATTAGTAAGTTTCCTACCAATATCTGGTAGCCAATTGCAAGTCAGTTAGATCAAAGCTAATTTTTGCCTTTTCATAATTAGAGGGGGAAGCTCCCCCTCATTTCGGTTGGTTAGAAGCATTTCAGGGATAGGCTTTTGGGAAACTAGTACGGCTGGGTCAAGGGCGTATATGAGGGCCAGAGAGGTAGGCGGATAGTAGTAACTAAGATCGCACTTGACTGTCACAAGAGAAATAGGAACGGTAGAAGCGCTTAAAGACAAATATTAAATAGCTTCAATCTAGGTTGCAGTGCCCTTGGATGGTATAACTGTTGACTAGAAGACAAGGACAACCTCCCACGTTTTCAATGGCAGCAGTGTTCGCAACAGTCCAGCTCGTCTGTTTAGGATATAGGACGAGGCAGACTATGGGCTATAATTGGTCATTTCTTGAGTGATGGTGTGTCCCACTCCCGATAGCCGAAGTTCCAGATTGACTGTGGCCCGGGTATCCCATACGATGCAGTGAACTCTGACAATTGGCCTCATTCCCTCATTCTTTCCCGCTGCTTCATATTTCTTTTGTTGAGGATGTATTAGCTAGGTTGGAGTTAGTGCAGTGTTGCGATAATAGGCTTCAGCGGAAATTGAGTTAGCGGCTAGTTTAGCGTAGGTACGGTTGGGATACTGTCCGTATCAAGACTGAGCTCTGGTCCTGGTATCGAAGCTGTATTTATGTTGCTACTCACTCTAGGGGGCATTTGATCAACCAAATTGTAAAATGCATGCCTAAGTAAGATCAAGGCTGGGGTCGGGACCTCCAGGTTGGGGGGGGTTATTGGGCCGCCGGGCTGGCTTCCCTATTAGCAAACACAACTTCCGATAGTAGGTATCAGTTTTGGTGGATTTAGCTTCCTCCGGGGGCAGAGATGGGGTAGATGATTGACCTTGCTATAACTTATTACAGCTTGGTGTGATAGTGTAGTATACTCTATAGTGCTATGTAGTGTGTCGACAATGATCGGAAAACAGGATTCCCCAGCCGTCCCTTCCCGCCCTCCACCATCTCCCCCTACCCTGAACACACATGCCTCATCCTGTAGGGCCCGCTGTCTGGCCCGGGGACGACCGTCCTTGGCTTTGACCGCCCTGGACGGACTACAGATAGCCATCCGGTCCGGTACAGGGCTCTTGGCAGTCTCGCTACATAGCCCCGTCAGGCCCCCGGACGGTTGAGAGCACCGGTCGCCAATGACAGGTCTCTGCTCCTAGCTTGGCTATTAATCTTGGAGCTAAGGCTACTGAATCAAGACATCCTGGGGCGCGGCGTCGATAATGTGAGGGAATGCCTCATGCGAACTGGATTCGAAAGCTGACATGGCCTTCGCGGTGAAAGTGAAAGCAATAGGACAGTGTTGTTCTGCAATCCAGCCCAGGGAGTCAGTAAGATATTTACCAAAAAAAAGAATTATTAATGGGAGGGGAGGGAGAAAATTAGAGTTCGCAAGCCGTGATGTCTATTAGCTGGTAGTAGACATGTTGTGCAATCGGGGGGTCGGACAGGACACAGCCGTCATGTGTTTTTACTTTGACTTCGGCGCGCGAAAGGATCAGTCAGCGACGGGCATGCTGGCTTCCTTACTGAAACAGATCGTTGGCGAACTGGCAAGGATTCCGGAGGTATGAGTATAGGCCTCTTTCTGCCGCAGAAAATGGCAGTTGGTGGACGAGGGCTAAACACCCTAGGGACGCGAATATTCATTACTGGAAGGGGTCATATTCGTGCTGAGTTGGGGGGCTCCTTGCTAGACGAATGATAAGTGTATCTACAAGCACCGGGAAAGAAAATATCACCGGGTAGCTTTGTTTTAGACTGGGCAAGATCCTAACTCCGGAAGCAATAAGCAAGATTCTGGTAGCAGGAATCCTAGAGAATATTCCTAAAAAAATATATCTAAAATGTGTGTTGGATCAATAATACTGGAAATCCCACCCCAAAATATCTGCTAATAGACGTGTATCTAGGTTTCTATTGGGTTCCTTAAGTATGAACGCAATCTTGCATGAATCGACAATCCATCGGGGACGAGGAAGGCTCAATAAAACGGCAGCTGAATTGGAGCTGGGAGATGTTTATGATGAGACGATCGAACGGATAAAGGCTCAACATGGGAATAAATAAACCCTCGGGGCGGCAGCGTTGATACTGATAAGTTGTGCGGTCGTTGCAAGTGGATGAGCTCTGCCACGGCATAGAAGTTGAGCTAATCTCTACTACTTCCAATACCAGCAATCCCCCTTCTATGTCGACATTGGTTAGCTGCTGTTAAAGGCTTAGCACTGGGGATAAGGAGGACACAACTGTGTAATTGATCCACTTTAGTCTCCAAGAGCACCTTTCCGCCCACCCCAATATATGCAGTGGACCTCGCTCAGTGGGGAAACGCGGTTCGTTCCGCCGACTCCTCTTCTGATACCTGGAACGAATCTTTTCTGGGAAATTGATTAGTATACGAGGGGGGACTTGCAAAAAGAGGGCTCGCGGATTGCCCGGGTTCACTCGCGCTGGGGTTATAACGGCCCGCTATGGCCTGATGTCGACCAAATCACCTAACTTATCGACTACCCACCACTAACAGACACCTTGATCTCTAGGCTGTGGTGGGCTGTTCTAGCCGCCCTAGCGGCCGCCAGAGACATTTGCGGCGGATACAAAGGCCCAACAAGATTTCCTAGCTATTGCCAATTATTTCTGAGCTATGCGAAACGAGTTTTTTTGGTTGACGACACCCCCGGAGAACTGTGCCTAGTCACATTAGCTCGCAGCAACAAATGAATGGAAACTGCTTGCAAGTGATTGCTTCTTGAACGCACAAGGCCTGATGGGATAGGGGTGGGGGCAGATTCAGAAAGATTATCTTTGGGACGGCGGGAATTAAAGCGACAGAAATACCACCTCTGATTGACACAACGCATGAATTGGGATGAGTGGAGAAGTTTGCCCTTCTCTCGCTTCTTAACTGCTACGCGGTGGAAACGGGAGTATACATGAATCATGACAGCGTTATCCTTCTATCCTTCCATGGATCGCCACACATATTTATTTTCTTCCAGGAATACCTCCTTTCCCTTGCGTACACCTATGCTAACGAAGGAGAGACATAGGTCGTAAAGACTCCCTGCAATCATAGCCTTCATACATTTGACTCTCCTAGTCTCATTCCTGCAGATGCATCAATCCCAAGCGCATCTCCAGAGCCTATCCGAACAATGAAATGATAACTTGAACCTGCGACTCAGCATCTAAGGACTTCCAACAGTATTTTTTACCTATCTCCACTTGGCTAGCTGGCAGGACAAACACAGTCCAACGAGGCAGCAACTCCTACCGATGGGGTTGCATAATTCCGCTGCCACTCGTGCCCCACCAATAGTGTTCCACAAGGTCCAGTTCGTTAGTTTTAGAGGTAGGACGTGACAGGCTATATGTTGTTTCTTGGGCAATCGGACAATCTGCGCCCCGCAGCCGGTGGCCAGGGGCCCCGTGCGATGCCGCGAACTCTGAAAATTAGCCTCACGGCCTCATGCTCCCCCCTCTATGCTTAATATTTTGGGATTAAAATCTAGCTCTCACCGTAGGACACCCCGTTATTTATCCATCACTCGGAATGCAAATTCTGGTTGTAAGCCCACTTAACTTGGGCTCCCCATGGTATGCTCCTCTCGCTGAGTGCTTTACCTCCCTATAAAGTTGGGGATATGGTCCATGGCCAGGTAATGCCCTTCAAGAATGTGGGATGCGCCTGAACTTGTTATTAATTTAGGCAGCAGATATAATAGGAAGAGTCATTCAGGACCGGAAGCCGTATCCACAAATTTAAACTCCAAGATTGCTACCCGGTTTATTTATTTCACTTCTCTGATCGGATTTTCGGCATAGATATAGATATTGGCGGAGCTGAGATCATGAAGTATCACCATTTCGGCCCCCACTCCTTCTCCTTAGCTATGCACCTCCCCCGGCCGTCCCTTCGCATTGCCTGCAGTCCTACCCCCGAAAGGAACTGTCTTCATAGGGTCCATCGTTCCAGCCGAAGTCTGTCATCTTGGGATTTCGCTGCCCTGGCCGGACTAGTAGAAGGTGTCCGGTCCAGTCCTAGTCCTTGGCAGTCCCCTCTTGGCTCCAGGAGAACTGGGAACACTGACCTCATTCTGTTACTTCAACAGGGTGCTTCTAGGTCCTCAAGTTCGGCACACCAGTGGAGATCTTCCCAAACTGACAGCCGAGTTTTCCTCATTAGCGGATTTGAGCTCTATTAATATTTCATGATAGTTACCTAATCGATGACTGGCTATTTCTGCTCTATGGCGGGGGTCTAACCTTGTCTGTTAGGACCTGGGCACAAAAAACATATAGTTGTGGTTGCGATTATAATCGCAATTGTGGTTATCAGGACGATCGAATTTCGCGTGGGATCGTGTTTGCCCTAGTTGTCCGAGTACGGCGGCCTATAACGACCAAAACCGCCACTGCGCCCAAATCTTAAAACTTGAAAATCAAAAAAAGTAAAAGGTCCCTCAACCATCATAATTTCGCAAGAAATAAATGTTGGGTTGGAACAACCCATTGCCAATTAGGTAAAGCTCAGGAGAACTGTCGGGAGGTTTTCGGAGGAAGGGTTGTCTTGTTGCTTAGAGGCAGAGCTCACCACGCACAGACCGGAGAGCCTCCTACACATATAGAACCATCGTCTCCCTGGAGTCGCGCTCCAAGCTCGCTACAGCTCGCGTTTTTTGTTACTCGCCTACCACCCCTAACTCTCTTACCCGTTGAGGATCGGTAAGCCTGGATGGGTGTAATCCTTTACCATTCTGGTTAAATAATCATTATACAACAAATTGCCATCCTGACTACTGACTTTGTCATAATGCCACCGCTCCCATCGTTTCGGGTCTGCGGCAACAAGGGAATACTGCCAATCACTTTCAATAACTTTTATTCAACTTATGTGGGTAAGGTATGACACCCGTCCTCTAGATCAGCCACAAACTACCATGATACCTAAGTGAACGATAGGATAGAGATATTCTGTTCTTGTTATAACACAGGTGTAAATACTGGCAATCCATATTTAGTGAATATTTCCTACTGAATAGATACAAAATCGATCATGCTCGAGCACAGTGGACGATAATCGACTATACTCAATGATGCTCGAGCAGTGGCCATGATCGATCACTCGATCAGGACCTACCCATTTGATCGATCATTCAATCATGAGGTCCCCTCGATCATGACAGGGCCATCACTAGCCAGAAACAAAAAGCACAAATCTAGAATACCCAACAACAGACGACAAAGTCCACAAATCCTTCTCATCCTACCTCTAGCACAGTTCCACAGGCAGAGGCAGGGGTGGTGGGTGGAGTAATAAAGAACAAGTGCTGTAGTGAGCTTGGGGATCTCACTGCCAGGAAGGTTGGTTGCTATAGGACTTGTTGGTGGAACGCTATGTCCTCTGCGAAGCCATCCTGCTGCTGCACCTTTTTCCTACCGCCTCCAGGATATTACCTCCACCCCCGAGTAATACCCCAGGCGCTGTGCCCAATTGGCACTCGATTATCCCCACCCTACACCCTCCCGATTGCATACATTCTTTTTCCTCTAAGTTCTTGTTTTACAAGGTTGGTTTCCTCTTTGTCTTTCAAGTTTTGTTTCGATTCCTAACCTTTCTACCATTCTGCCTTGCCATTTCCCCTCATCCCATATTATGATGATAATTATAAATAAGCCTACGAAATTCTGATGGTTGAGGAAGTTTTTTGCATTTTTCGATTTTAAAGTTTTAAGATTTGGGTGTTGTGGCGGTTTTGGTCGCTATAGGCCGCCGTACCCTAGTTGTCCGAGGAACTGATCTCGCCACCGGTCCTCAAGCATGGCAAATCCCGCTCGGGTAACTTAAGGACACTTTTCTTCTCTTCTCTCCTCCAGCATCATAAATACCGCTCGAGTAACCCAAGGATCTCATCTCTCTCTCACCCATCCTCCATTTTTTTCCTCACCTTTCTTATAGACTCCCACTATTTTCTTTTTTAAAAAAACATATTCCTTAAGCTCTACCCTCCTTACTCTCGTCGGTCTAAAACTGTACTTCAGCACACTTCTCACACTAGGGGTACACACAACCCAATAGAATTTAAACTCTGAGCAGATGCCAAACCTGACGAGACACGGTAAAATTATGGCAGAAAATATTGGAAATTTTAGAATGGCAGACCTGAAGGAGACTGAAGGATTTGTCTCAGAAGGTTGAGACTCTGTGGAACGAAAACGTGATACTCTATCAGAAGAGTAGGAAATGCGACACTTGGGTGGTCCAGTTGATAGGTTGTTACAGGGAGATGGTCAGGCGTGTGGATGCTCTAGAGGAAAAGTGTTCCTCTCTCACGCAGGAACTGGTCCTACAAAATCTCCACCTCGATGCACTAACCATGACTATCAGCGTGGAAGAGAAAAGCCTCAACAGCGATAACTTTATTAGCAAAATGCTTCAAGTCCAATTACCCCACATCTCTGAGTTCCCTGAGCCACCCATGGATGAGTTCGCTGCAGCGATGGATGAGTTCACTGTACTGATGGGGGGCACTCCAGTTGGCGCCTGAACACCGAGAGGTTCCTTTCCCACCATGAACGCTTGGCTCGAACCCATTCCTGCCATTCATACGCGGAAGCGCAAAGGCCAAGAGATGACAGAGGGTGGGCCTGATACGCCCTCCCCACCAAGCAGCCCCTACAGTTCCCCAACCACATTCCTCAGCACATTTTCAGATGAAGTTCTCACAAGATGCCCCACTATGAATCCGGCCAGGACGGGCTGCAGACAGAAAGCCGGGATTCCGCTGACTCCTCCAGAGGAGCCAGCCCTAGAACAACAGGTGCAGGGGACACAAATAGAGGGGGGGGCTACAGGTTACTGAGGAGGAACATGCAGAGGCCGGATGTGTTCTTTTTGAGACTCCTGATCTTAGATATGATGATTCAATGTACGACCTGTTTAGAATAGGCAACTAGGTTTGTTAGGAACGGAGTCTGTGCGTTTTTGAAAGTGTATGCAAGTGTTTGTTCTGGGGGGAGGGGGGGGGGATTGGTGAGATTGCAGGTTTTCTTGTCACTGCCGATTACCACAGCAACCCTCTAAATTTTGTTAGTTTTTCAATTTTTGTATTTCCCCCAAATGTCAGTCTCATTCACACACTCCCCCTCAATAATCTCTAGTCATGAATCATCACTCGGCTATCCCTTACTTCGCGGCCAACCCCCACTCCACTCAGCGATAGTTACATGAGAGTCCCATACTACTGCTAACGCCTTGCTCCCTCATATATATGACATCCATTGCCAATAGTATCGCTAACGTAGACTGGTAGAGGTGTGATAGAACAGCAAGCATGGCCAAAGACCTACCGCCCATTCTGGTGATAGTTATATTGGGGCTTCTTGAGACGCACAAGCGATCGAAAACACCACTCTAGAGTCTCGACGATTTTTAAAGATTTTGGATGGTAGGCCACTTTAGTGTGTGCGAGGATCTGATGCAGGTCCCTAGTACTGCTGTTCTATTACTGAGGGGGGCTAGGGTTTTATTTTTGCTTGTACCTTAGTTATTAGGAGCAATTACAGAGATTTTAAGAGGAGGCTTTTTTGCATTTTTTTCCTCAGTGTTTAGTATCTTTAGTTCTTCATGAGAGGTGGAGTTTTGGCTCGGGATGACCGGAGGATTTTATTCTGGGGAATTATCTAATTTGTTACCCGCTCATATTACTATTTTCATTCGAGAGGACACCTTGAGCAGGAAGCGAAGGAGCGAATCTACCAACCAGCCGGAAGGAGGTGATAGCCACACGAAGCCGGGGGTGTAGGATACATGCGAGTGTTCTTAGCAATTGCACATACTAGGCTTTATCTGCCTCACTACGGGGGGAAGGGGGGAAGAATGAAAGGAGGGTTTTCTGGGTGTCGCTGGGTGTTTGAGTGCCCGATGTCTTGCTTCTGGTGCTTTGGTAGTCGCTGGAGCTCGGGTGATTTTTATGTCCTCGAGTAGGGTTGTTCTCTTGTTAATGGGGGGTGCTGTGCTTGCCTGTTCTATCTAGGACTGTGCAGTATGTTCCAAGGATCTCTCTGCTGTAGTATACTAGAGAACTCGGTGGTGCCATTTTTGGCCTCCCACTCGTCCATAGTAGTCCAGGTGACAGTTGTGATACAAGAGTGAATCATAGGAGGATCCGGCACGCAAGTTACACAAACCACAACATCTTGTATTACATACCTCCCGACTTTATCCACCCTCCTCTAATTGCTAATTGGCTGCACCAAACCTCAACGGCTGTCATCTCCCTCCCACATTACGGTACATAAATTGAAATCCGAAAGCTAGCGGGAGAGGCTTACGAAGGGGGTAAGTTACATGAACCAACCCCCACCACCGTACGGTGCCAGGGTGGGTAAGCATGAAGGGAGTGTGGTTCCGCGTGCGTGTCCAAGGTGCCCGGATTTGCTGGATTCAAAGTATCCTCTGGATGTAGTTGCTGCTGCAGGGTAGGCTTGGGGGGGTTTAGGCTGCTTGGAAAGTTTGAGATAAAATGCTATCTCAATCCTACCTCCCCCCACCAGCTCATGATCAAGCGCGAACATGGCGGCAATGGTCCCCATTCAGGCTTCACCTTCCTGAACTCCGCCACATCCACGCCTCCGCTCCCAACCTCCCTCCCCCTCACCCTGTCCACAGAGCCGGTGGCGGACCTCTAGCGCGAAACCCCAGACCTCATCGCCACCAACCAACCGACCCTCTCCACCCCGCTATCATACATCTATCAACGTTCATCGGTCCAAAGCCAAGCTTCCGAGCGGACTGGAAAACACTATACGACCAGGCCGGGCTAATCGCGCTTTTCCCGCACTCATCGGAGGTCTCTGCTAGAATTGCTGGATGGCCCCCCACTAGCGTGGATTAACCTCGGCGCCGAATTCGTCAGGTGTTCCGACCCACGGCATGGTTTCTGCACTGTTCAATTCGCAGGCAGATTGGTCGCTCGTGCCGAGTTTTGATGCTGGGATTTCTATCGTTTTTGAGAGTGAGGGAGCGGTAAGTTAGATGGGCAGTTGAGGAGTAACTTATATATAATATATTTTTTGGTGGGAGCGGGAAAGAGGGAGAAGAGGAAGACTATAGTTCAAGAAGTTACCTGGAGGTTTGAAGAGGAGCTTGCGAAATGGGAGCCTGTGATTTGGGTTCGGGTTTATTTTGCGAACCCTACAAGGGGTGGATTGGGGTGGGCAGGGGGGAGGTTAAAGGTGGTGTTTGAGGGAGTGGAGGTTGTAGTTCGGAAGTAGTTTGGTATAGTGCCAATCGTCTAAAGCGTGTATGGTGCGAATCGTCTAAAGCGTGTACCAGTGGTGTTGCAAAATGTAATGCTTTATGTAATTAGGGTTAGATTATTTAATAAGGCAAAAACTATTTCTGAAGGTTAGTTCTTCAAGTCTTGAACAAGGTTTACTTATTATGGTATTGTTTTTACATTGAATATTTCCATGGAAGTAATTCTCCACTTATTTAATAACAGTTCAATTTTAACATCAGCAAAAACGGACCCTGCGTCTGATCCGTCGGCGTTGCGTCCTGACGCAAGCGACGCATCTCCTGCGTCCCATGCGTCCTGTGCGTCCTGACTTGCGTTGCAACGCCCCGCCACATCCC
>Ga0307517_10005985_pt1 | contig 18144 bp, 17 predicted proteins | sample 23_EM_MG_FD_194515 | JGI IMG/M metagenome (GOLD analysis project Ga0307517, IMG submission 194515) | Populus trichocarpa ectomycorrhiza microbial communities from riparian zone in the Pacific Northwest, United States - 23_EM | ecosystem: Host-associated > Plants > Roots > Unclassified | place... | reverse complement strand
CCCCTAAAGCGGGCATGCCTTCGTCCCAAAAGAAGGTATGCAGGTAGTCTATAAATCCCTTTTCTGTTACATCACACAGGTCTTTGCTGTAATAGGCATAAGCTTGTTTAAAGACCTCTAAGGAAAAATCATCCTGGTGTTTATCAATAATGAAACGGATGACCTCATTTTCCCTTTCGATCACCTGTTCCAGTTCTGGCCCTTTGGAACCCACTCCCGGCACCTCTAAAAAATACCGGGGCTTGGAAAACAGTTCAAAATAGTAACTCTTAAAAAAGATGGTTTTTCGCTCAAAAGTGACCTGCACATATAAAGGATGCGTTAGCTTTCCGTGAAAGTCCACTTCATTCAACCGGTCGTTGAAGTAAGTTTTAAAACTTATTTTCATTTTTTTTAAAAATTTAATTTGAGGGTTTTTACACCTGTTTAGCACTAACACTCACCAAAGATCATCCCGCTCCTATTCAATTTTACTCAAAATTAGTTAAATCGTATTTTCAGATAACACTGCAAATATATCAATTGTTTTGACTTATTTTAAAATATCAAAACATCTTTTTACTTTTGTTCCGGTCATCGAGACAGACCTATTCAACTCCAATTTATTTTTTAGTGCCAAACCTTTGCGCAAGGCAAAGGCTGAACCAGTTTTTTTAACATTTAACCACATAATCTATGACGACAATTGAAATGATCACCAGGGAAGATTTAGCAGTATTCAAAAAAGAACTGCTGACAGAGCTTAAACAGATCATGGGGCCCGGTGAAGGGCAAAGCAAACAATGGTTGAAAAGCAACGAAGTGCGTAAGCTGTTAGCCATCTCCCCCGGCACCTTGCAGAATCTGCGAATCAACGGAACGCTCCGCTATACTAAAATTGGCGGCATGCTGTACTATAAGTCAGCCGACATTCAAAAACTATTGGAAGGGGGCTTACAATGATACCTGTCATTAACCGGGAGATCGCTAACTACAGTAGATGGGTCAGGCGCATGGCAAAGGACAAGCGCCTGCTGGCAACCCATGTAAGTTTGTACACCGCCTTATTTATCTGCTGGCAGAGGCAAGGCTTCGCCCAGCCCTTTGCCGTCTGTCGCCGGGAGTTAATGGCATTTTCAAAGATAGCATCAGTAGCTACCTATCATAAGTGCATCCGGGAACTGGACGAGTTTGGTTATATCCGCTATCAGCCAAGTTTTAACCCGAAAAAAGGCAGCATGGTTTGTTGGCCGGAGGCTGTGTAAGGTAAGGCCCAGGAAGATAAACAAACCGCCGAACAAGCTCCGAGTTCTTTGCGAACCGGTTCGCAACAAACAGATTCGCAAAGAACAAATTCGCAAAGAACTGGAAGATCAGTTCTCTCAAAATAATAACCCTTAAAAACCAATGCAAAAACTAAAAACGATGAATCAAAACATAAAGAATGAAAGTTTTGGCACTGCCAAAACCGCTATAAAGCACTATAAAAACAGCCATAGCGTCCTGCAAAGGGCATTTTTAAGGCAGGCCCCGCGTCCAAACGAAAAATCGTTTGGAGCGAGCGGGAGTCAGGTTGCACCTGACTCTGCTCGCCCTGCGGGGCTTTTAAGGCTGTTTTTAGTAGCTTGTAAGTATACTTTACCCGCTTTAAATGGCCTTGGAAGCAGTTTTTAGTATACCTGGCGGTATACCTGTTTTATAAACTATTACAAGTCAATAATTTAGTGCATTTCTAATACTTCTATTCAAATGGCCGATCAGAATGTAAAAACCATCCGTTTTCCCGTAACCGCCGACAGCAAGCTTCAGAAAATGGCTGAAAAATGCGGCCTAACCAAGATCGAATTCTTTATCGCAATGGTGGATTATTTTTATAAAAGCAAGAAAGACCCGCGCGACCTAAATGATGAGTTACTGAAAAAAGAATTGGTAAAGCGTAGCGATAATATCATTGGGTTTATAAGAACCCAGGAAAGCGAGCTGTTGATGCCACTCAAAAAAGATGGAGAACGGCAATTGAAGTTGCAGGCTAGCCTGCTGGATGTTTTTAATAAACAGTTATTGCCCCATACCCAAAGACAGGAGGCGTTAAATAAAGAGGAAGTCAAGCTTTTGAATGCGATCTGGCAGCACCTGGTAGCTAATGAAAAAGTACAGGCGGATCGCGAACGGTTAAAAAAGCGTTTTTCCGAAATCTTAGAATATTACATCAAAACCCGTGAACAAATGGGTGTGATGACCAAACAAGCCGAGAAGGACAGCCTTGCCGCTCATGTCAGGCAGGAACTGGAAATGATGAAATAAAGGTCGATGCATATCAATATCAGCAAGAGCGAAACGGGAAATAACAAAGGCAGTAGTGGGCAACTGGTCAACTATTTGGAAAAAGAAAACAGGCTGCGTTACAAATCACACCCGCTCCTTGAGCCTGAATATTGGTTCAATCACGAAAGTCAGGAAATCCAGCCCTACCAGGTTAGGTATGACATCGACCATAATACCGACAGGCTCTCCAGGGATGAAGCTAAATTTTTTCTGGTAAATATCAGCCCAAGCGAAAACGAACTATTATTCTTGAAAGAAGAATTTGGGGAAGAAGGTGTTAAACAGCAATTAAAGCAATATGCCAACCAGATCATGGATGAGTATGCCAGAAACTTTAAAAAGGATAAAGTGCAGGACAATCGGGATATTTTATATTATGGCAAAGTTGAAAATCACCGCTACTATACCCATAAAGACGAAGAAGTAAAGCAACGCCGCGCTAAACGCGGAGAGCAAAAACCTGGCGAACAGATGCACGTCCAGATCATTGTCAGCCGGAAAGATATAACCGACAGTATCCGTTTAAGCCCTTTGAATAATTCGCGGGGAAAGAATATCGCCCATAGCCTTAAAGTCGGGCAGTTTGACCGGGTGGCATTTAAGCAAAGTGCCGAAAGCAAGTTTGACCAAACTTTTGATTATGACCGGGAACTTTGGGAAACATTCCGGTATGCCAATACTTTAAAGCATGGTAACTACGAGCAAAGACTTGAATTAAAGGAAATGGAACAAAAACGGAGAGACCTCAAGCAGCAAAAGAATTTGGAACATGAACAGTACTTAATGCTACAAGAAAGGATGCAAAGCAAAAAAGAGAGCCAAGGTTTAAAACCCGGCGGCGTCTGAGAAACGGATTGGTAAACTGGTTGTTTGTGTGGTGTATGAATATATAAATTCGTTTACAGGTTATGAAAGTCAATATTATAAACAGGTAAGTGCCCATCAATTAAAGGTTGTTTTTCTTATTTCGCCCACAATATTTAACATTTGTTGTCTTATAAATTAGGCCCTCTCACAGCTTATTAATAGCATTCAAAATACCGTTAAAACACGGGTTGCAGTGTCAAAAAAAAGCCTTAACCTTTACGTGGGTAAACTTCAGCGATTTTACTTTCCTATTATTATAAGATATTCCAGATAGCCTAACCAATAAGTTGTCAAATAAAAGTTAAAATTGAGCATTTTGAACGGTTTTAAACTCTAAATAAAAACCATGAACAACTCAGAGTCACCAAACCCTATTAATATCTTGTTTTTGGAAGATAGCGAGCAGGATATTGAATTTATTGTTTTTGAACTTGAAACTTCTGGCATGCCGGTAATTCCCAAACATGTTTTATCGAAGAAAGACTTCCTTGATGCGCTTGAAACTTTCAAGCCCGATATTATTCTTGCCGATTATTCGCTGCCGATGTTTAACGGGATGCATGCTTTTCGCTTATTCAAAGAAAAGAATTTGATGATCCCTTTTATTCTGGTCACAGGTTCACTCACTGAGGAACTTGCTGTAGAATGCCTGAGCGAAGGCATAGACGATTTTGTGCTGAAGTCGAGCTTTAAACGCCTTCCGTCTATAATTCAGCGGAGCATCGAAAACAAAAAAGCCGAAAGGGAAAGGCATGAACTTTCCGAACGGCTTGAAAATCAGAGCCACGAACTTAATATATTGAAGGAACAATCTGAAAAGGAAAAATTGCATGAACTTCTTTCCAACCGGGAGTTCGAAATACTTTGCCTTATCGCGTCAGGTAAATCAATAAAAGAAATTGCCGACCAGTTATTTTTAAGCCCGGCGACGGTTGCTACCTACCGGATGCGGGTACTTGAAAAGATGACTTTGAAATCGAACGTTGAGCTAACCCTGTATGCTGTTCATAACCACCTTGTGGATTAGAATGACAGCCATGTCATAAAATTTATTACAAATTTTCATCTTTTTTATGATGCCGGGCTGCTTTAATTCAAACTACTTTTGACAGTAATTATTAATCTTGAAAAATATGATTGGTAAAAAGATTATCGAAGCCGAGCTTGGCATACCGGGCCGCCAAACTACCGATGATATTCGTTTCCGTGCTTTGATAGAAAATAGCTTCGAAGGGATAACATTGCTCGACAAGGATCTGAATATTTTTTATCGCAGTCAGTCGGCCGAACGGATCAGTGGCTGGCAATCAGCCGACCGGGCTAAAATGAGCATGGAGGAACTGATTCATCCCCAGGATGAAGACCGGGTAAAATTGATACTGCAGGATATAGTACGCCACCCGGGCAAATCAACATCTTGTATTTTCAGATCAAAACATTTCGACGGCCATTATATTTGGATTGAATGTTTTTATACTAATCTGCTGCACAAGCAGGATACCAAAGCCATTGTTTGTAACTTCAGGGATATCAGTGAAAAAAAATATGCAGAAGAACTTCAACAACAAACTATTAAGGAATTATTTGCTTATAAATATGCGCTTGACGAATCAGCGATAATTGGCATAACTGATCAAAAGGGGATTATTAAGCATGTAAACGAAAATTTCTGCCGCATATCCAAATACAGCGAGGCTGAACTAATCGGGCAGGATCACCGGATTATTAACTCATCCTATCATGGTAAAGACTTTATTAGTAATCTGTGGAAAACCATTGCTACGGGTAAGATATGGAAGGGGGAGTTAAAAAATAAAGCTAAAGATGGAACCCACTACTGGGTTGATACTACCATTGTGCCATTTTTAAACGAGCATGGAAAGCCCTACCAGTATGTCGCGATTCGCTCAGACATTACTGAAAAAAAACACTCCCAGGAACAGTTGCAGAAAACGCTGAAAGAGTCATATACCAGGAGTTTGATCGAGGCTTCGCTCGATCCGCTGGTAACCATCAGCCCCGAAGGTAAAATTACCGATGTAAATGAAGCATCGGTAAAAGCCACAGGCGTCGTCGCCGAAAAGTTGATCGGTACTGATTTCTCCGATTATTTCACCGAACCTGAAAAAGCCAAGGAGGGCTACAAACAAGTATTTGAAAAAGGGCTCGTTTCTGATTACCCGCTAACCATTCGGCATCGCGACGGTACGCTGACTGATGTTTTGTACAACGCATCGGTGTACAAGGACGAACAGGGAAACGTATTGGGCGTATTTGCCGCCGCCCGTGATATTACCCAGCAAAAACGCACTTCGCAGTATGCCAGGAGTTTGATAGAAGCATCGCTTGATCCGCTGGTAACTATTAGCCCGGAAGGTAAAATTACAGACGTAAATGAGGCTTCTGTGAATATAACAGGGGTCGCCAGGGAGAAACTTATTGGCACGGATTTTTCCGATTATTTCACCGAGCCCCAAAAGGCAAAAGAAGGGTACCAGCAAGTGTTCCAGAAAGGCTTGGTTGCCGACTACCCCTTAACCATTCGGCACAGCAGCGGAACCCTTACTGATGTATTATATAACGCATCAGTATATAAGGATGAACAAGGCAACGTACTGGGCGTATTTGCAGCTGCACGCGATATTACCCAGCAAAAGCGCACCTCGCAATATGCAAGGAGCTTGATAGAAGCCTCGTTGGACCCTTTGGTAACTATAAGTCCCGAAGGCAAAATTACAGACGTAAATGAAGCTTCGGTAAAAGCTACAGGTATCCCCACCGAAAAATTGATAGGGACCGATTTTTCAGATTATTTCACCGAACCCGAAAAAGCCAAGGAAGGTTACAAACAGGTATTTGAAAAGGGGCTCGTCGCCGACTATCCACTCACGATTCGGCACGTTGATGGCAAGCTAACCGATGTTTTGTACAATGCATCCGTATATAAGGATGAACAGGGTAACGTATTGGGTGTGTTTGCCGCGGCCCGCGATATCACCCAACAAAAACGCACTTCGCAATACGCAAGGAGCTTGATCGAAGCATCGCTGGACCCGTTGGTAACCATAAGCCCCGAAGGTAAAATTACCGACGTAAACGAGGCGTCAGTAAAGGCCACGGGTGTCCCCTCCGAAAAATTGATCGGTACGGATTTTTCAGATTATTTCACCGAACCCGAAAAAGCCAAGGAAGGGTACAAACAGGTATTTGAAAAGGGGCTCGTCGCCGACTATCCACTTACCATTCGCCATATTGATGGCAACCTTACCGATGTTTTGTACAATGCCTCGGTGTATAAAGATGACCAGGGCAACGTATTAGGTGTTTTCGCCGCTGCCCGCGATATCACCCAGCAAAAACGCACTTCGCAATATGCCCGGAGTTTAATAGAAGCATCGCTCGACCCTTTGGTAACCATCAGTCCCGAAGGTAAAATTACCGACGTCAATGAGGCGTCCGTAAAGATAACCGGCGTGCCAGCCGATAAATTGGTAGGCACCGACTTTTCCGATTATTTCACCGAACCTGAAAAAGCCAAGGAGGGTTACAAACAGGTATTTGAAAAGGGGCTCGTCGCCGACTATCCGCTTACTATTCGCCATATTGACGGCAACCTAACCGATGTTTTGTACAATGCCTCGGTGTATAAAGATGACCAGGGGAAAGTATTGGGTGTCTTCGCGGCTGCCCGTGATATCACCCAGCAAAAGCGCACTTCGCAATATGCAAGAAGTTTGATCGAAGCATCACTTGACCCACTGGTGACCATTAGTCCTGAAGGTAAAATTACCGATGTAAACGAAGCTTCGGTAAAAATAACCGGGGTACCAGCCGATAACTTGGTAGGTACAGACTTTTCCGATTACTTCACCGAACCTGAAAAAGCGCGCGAAGGGTACAAGCAGGTGTTTGAAAAAGGGTTTGTATCCGATTACCCGCTAACCATCAGGCACGTAAATAAGAGTTTGACAGCTGTGCTTTACAATGCATCGGTTTATAAGGATGATAAAGGGAACGTGCTGGGCGTATTTGCCGCAGCCCGCGACATCACCAAGCAAAAGGAAGCTGAGGATAAAATTAAAAAGATACAATCTTATACCCGTACGCTTATCGAATCGAGCCTCGACCCGCAAATAACAAAAGGGTCCGACGGATTAATAACCGATGTGAACGAGGCCACTATCCTGGTAACAGGAGTCTCGCGCGAAAACCTGATCGGAACACATTTCCCCAATTATTTTACCGAACCCGAAAGGGCCGAGGAAGCTTACCAGGAAGCATTTGCAAAAGGGGTTGTCCGCAACAGGCTGCTTGCTATCAAGCACATTTCCGGGAAAACTACTGATGTACTTTACAACGCCACCGTATATAAAGATGAGAACGGTATCGTGCAGGGCGTATTTGCATCAGCCAGGGATATAACCGACAGAAAACAAGCGGAGGAAGAGCTAAAGCGCAGCCAGGAATATACCAGGAGCCTGATCGAAGCCTCGCTCGACCCTTTGGTGACCATCAGCCCCGAAGGAAAAATTACCGACGTAAACGAGGCATCGATACAGGCAACGGGTGTTGCCAAAGAGGGCCTGATAGGCACCGATTTTTCGGATTACTTTACCGACCCCGAAAAAGCGCGCGAAGGCTATCAGCAGGTGTTTGCCAGGGGCTTTGTGGCAGATTACCCGCTGACGATACGCCACAAAGATGGCAAAGTGACCGATGTGCTTTATAACGCATCGGTTTATCGCGATGACAAGGGTGAAGTATTGGGTGTGTTTGCAGCAGCACGGGATATTACGGCACAGCGCAGGCAGGAAATAAAGATCAATACGCTGAACGAGGAACTGGAGCAGCGCATAATTGAGCTGGAATCATTTTCCTATTCCGTATCGCACGATTTGCGTGCGCCGTTGAGAGGCGTTGACGGTTTCGTTGCCATGTTCCTGAGTAAATATCTTAACCAGGTTGACGAAGAGGGCCAGCGGTTGCTGAACAACGTACGAAGGAACGTGACCAAAATGGGTAGTTTGATAGATGAGCTGCTCACACTTTCCAGGATCGGGATGAAGGACATCCAGATCACAACGATCGACATGACCGACCTTGTTGTGACGGTACTTGAAGAACTTGATGAAACCAAGGGAAATGCAAATGTTATTGTAAAGGATCTTGGGTTTGCCAAAGGCGATATAGCACTTATAAAACAGGTACTGGTAAACCTGATATCAAACGCGTACAAGTATTCGAACAAGACCGAACATCCGGTTATAGAAATTGGCTGCAAGGTTAACGGCCAAAGCGTGGTGTTTTCTGTAAAAGACAACGGTGTGGGTTTTGATATGGAATATTCCAACAAATTGTTTGGTGTGTTCCAGCGCCTGCACGACCCGCACGAATACCAGGGCACCGGCGTGGGCTTGGCCATTGTGAAACGGATAATTACAAGGCACGGGGGGAAGGTTTGGGCAGAAGGGGTAGAAAATGTTGGCGCCACATTTTATTTTTCGCTGAAAAAATATTAAACTACGCAAATAATGGCAAATGAAAACCCGTTAATTGACGTGCTGCTGGTTGAGGACAACCCCGATGATGCGGAACTTACCATCCATGCACTAAAGGAAGGGAACAAAGACATTCACCTGCTCCACCTGAAAGACGGCGTTGAGGCCCTTGACTTTATTTTCGCAAAAAGGGCCTTTGTGGAAAAAAATATCCAGACCGACCTGAAACTGGTGTTGCTCGATCTTAAATTGCCCAAACTCGACGGGCTCGAAGTGCTTCGGGAAATACGAAAGAATGAAGCAACCAAAAACCTCCCGGTAGTTATTCTTACCTCATCAAGGGAAAAGCGTGATATTGCCGAGGCTTATAGCCTGGCGGTGAATAGTTACGTGGTTAAACCCGTAGGCTTTGATAGCTACGTAAAAACGGTAAGCACGCTCACCTATTACTGGAGCCTGGTTAACGAAAAGCCGGTGTGAACTAAACAATACGAAATCACACGACTTGCCGCCTGCCAGCTTGCGATTGAATCTGCTTGTTTGGGTGCGTTCTGCTTCGCCTACCCCCTTCAACTTACAGTCCTGTCATAAAAATCACTACAAACTATCATCTTTTTAACTCTACCGCAAGAGTTTCTTTAGGGGTAATTTAGATGTATCAATAAGGAGGTTTAAAAACTTTCTTTTAAAATCAAATAATAAAAACCCTATTTAATAATAAAGACGATGAGAGCGATTGAGTTAAACCCCGAAATTCTTTTAGTAGAGGACAATGACGATGATGCGGAAATTGTCAACTCCATTTTTGAGAAGAACCATATCGACCACATCATACGCCGGGCACGCAATGGCGAGGATGCCATTGAATACCTGATGCAAAGCGGAAACGCTGCCGGTGACAAGGCCAATTACCCGCAGGTGGTATTACTGGATATTAATCTTCCAAAAATGAGCGGTATCGACGTGTTAAGGCGCATTCGCTCAAACCCCCGGACGGAGCATATCCCGGTTTTTGTTTTTACCTCATCAACCAGCGATTATAACACTTTCGAAAGCTATCGTTTAGGGGTAACTTCCTATATCAGTAAGACAACAAGCTATGAAAAACTGGAGATGTCTGTTTTGGAAACGGATCTTTTTTTGAAGAACTATAAGGTACTTATCGTCGAAGACAATGCAAGCGATGCCGCTATAATAGTGGATCGGTTGTCTAACTCTTATGTTAATTGCAACTGCTATTGCGTGGATAACAAAGATGACTACAAAAAAGCCCTTACGGAATTTAAGCCTGATATCATTTTGTCAGATTATGAGCTGCCGCCAAAATTTGACGCCATACAGGCCGTACGCTTACTTAAGCAGACCGACCTGCTGATCCCGTTCATCCTGATTACCGGGAAGTTGAACGCCGACCTGGCTTCGGCCTGCCTTACCGAAGGAATGGATGATTACTTGTTAAAGGGGAATTTGGAGCGTTTGCCCGTTACGCTTATCAATAACCTGCGGAAGAAAAAGATCGAAGTTGAAAAGATGAAGGCCATAGAAAAACTGGCCAGTACACAAAATGAATTAAAAATGCTGGTTGATTCGATTGACGAAATGTTTTTCTCGATCGACATGGTAAATAATAAGCTGATACAAATATCGTCGGCCTGCGAGAACATTTATGGGTACCCAAAAGAACAATTTTTAGCGACGCCCGACATGTGCAGAAGATGCGTACATCCGGAAGACCTGCACATGTTATTAAATGCCGACAAGAAAGTGGCAAAAGGCGAAACAGTTTTTAACGAGTTCAGGATTATCCGCTCGGACGGCCAGGTGCGCTGGGTACAAAAGAAGGTAAAGCCTACCCTGAATCAGTTTGGCGACCTTATACGCATAGACGGGCTGATAGCTGATGTTACCAACCGGAAAAATACGGAAGTGAAATTGCTTGAAAGTGAGGGCAGGTTTCGCGAATTATTTGAAAACGCACCTGAAGGCATTGCTGTTTATAACCCCGAAACCGACCGCTTTGTCGATTGCAATAAAAAGACATATGAGCTGTTGAAATACACCAAGGAGGAACTGCTTTCTAAATCGCCGCTGGATATAAGCCCTGTTTACCAGGCAGACGGTGTAAGTTCAATGATAAAGGCAGAAGCATATATTATAGCCTGTATAAACGGTGAAAGACCGGTTTTTGAATGGCTGGTAACCGATGCCGATGGGAACCGGATAACCTGCGAAATGAGGCTGGCCAGGGCTTCTGATGTAAATAATAACATATACGCGTCGCTGATCGATATCAGCGACCGGAAGCAATCCGAAAGTGAAAAAGAGCGGGTCACCGAAAGTATAATGAATCGTAATCATGCGCTCGAGCAATTTTCATATATCATCTCACATAATCTCCGGGCCCCCATCGCAAACATAATGGGCTTGGCCGAAATTTTTAACACCCAAAAAATGCAAGAGGACGAAAAGGCTTTTTGTATAAACGGCCTTGGATATTCGGCGCTCAAATTAGATGAAGTAGTAAGGGATATTAACGATATCCTTAACCTGAAAAAGGGCTTGGCTATTGATAAAACGGAATTGCATTTCTCGGAGTTAATGACCGATATTACGAATGTTCTCCGCGCCGAAATAGATGCCTCGCAAACCGAAATAATAGAAGATTTTGAAGACGCCGATGAGATTTGTTCGCTGAGGGGATACCTGTACAGCATACTGCTAAACCTGACCACGAACAGCATTAAATACAGGCAAAAAAATATTGCACCTGTTGTTGAAATAAGCACCGTAAAACTCGGCGAGAAGATCATTCTTCATTTTAAAGATAACGGCATGGGTATCGAGCTGTCAACAAACAAGGAAGATGTTTTTGGCCTATATAAACGCTTCCACACACATGTGGGAGGCAAGGGCATGGGCCTGTGTATGGTAAAGGCGCAGGTTGAAACCCTGGGTGGAACGATAGACATCAGGAGCGAGGTTAATAAGGGAACAGAATTTATAATTGAACTGCCATTATGAAAGCGATAACCAACTTTATAATTATTGATGACGAACGCATCAATAATTTCATGAGCTCGATGATAATTGAAGATGCTTATGACTGTGCCGCAATAAATGCATTTACCGATCCTGAAAAAGGGTTGGAATACCTGGCCGGCTTAGAATCCTCCGAAATGGAAGAAATGGTACTTTACCTGGATATTAATATGCCACGGTTGAACGGATGGCAGTTTATGGAACGCTACCAGCAGTTCAGCGAAAAGTTAAAGGAAAAGATCAAAGTATTTATTCTTACATCCTCCATCGACGACCGCGAAAAGGTTAGGGCATGCAACACGCCTAACGTTATTGATTGTTTGGAGAAGCCCCTTTCGCAGGAAATAGTAATTGCAACCACGACTATACTGGATCTGAAATGAAATAAATTTACCTATAGCAGATCAAAAAGCCAATCACAGGTCATAGTTAACAAAAAAATGGAAAAGAACTCAACCGAAAATCTATTTTACCATGACTTTAAGGAAAGTAAAATACTGTCGAGCCTGGATAACAATTTACTAGTTGCAGCCGTTCCTGCCCCAAAACCCCGGGTACGTTAACGACCCTGCTACTAATTTTAACCAGTTTCTGATGGCTGATACAGTTGTTGATATTAATGGCTGTGCATGTGATGAACAGAAAGCCATTTTTCTTTTTTGGCAAGCCGGATTTTGAGTTCGGTTCGGGGAAATTAAAGATGTTTAACTACATCGGTAAATTCAACGATCAAAAAGATCAGAAGGCAAGGTGTGAGGTCTATTTTTATAAAAACAGGGCCTTCCTGATCCGAAAAAGCAAGAAGACGGTAACTGACGATAGTAAGATTTTCAATCAAAATAATGAGTTGGTATTTGTTTATAAAAGAATTTCCAAAAGAGCCAAAAACTACCTGTTTAACGATAAGGACCTAAAAAAAGAGCATTTGATGGAGGATGTGTCCCGGTAAAAAGTGATAAGGATCATCTAAAATGGTGACAAAGATCAACGGGAAAAGATGCCTTTAAGGGCTCTATTTTACGTAAAATAGTAATAGTATTAAAACTTGTGATATATGGAAAAGTGTTCAATTCGGTTTCTTTTTAGCATCGTCTCGACATTTGTTTTTTATAACCTGCAAGCCATCTGCACTAACTGATAACCGCTATTTAAGTAACAAATCTCAAACATAGATGAAATTCAACGATTGTATTTTAAGACCGGCCCGCATCTCGTGGATCAACCTGGTCGTTTTTAAAATGAGTACCTGGTGTGTACTATTTATAGTGGTACTGGCCTGCCTTACCTCGTGCAAAAAAGACCCTGTAAAGGCCCCCGCCTCTGCTGTCCCCGTGCCGGAGGCCGCAATTGTCCCTGCTCCACAAGACACTATACCGGACCATGCCTTCCTGAAGGTAAGGCTCATAAAGGATAGCACGAATTATGATGAAACGATGATCTGTTTCCGTCATGCGGCGACTACCGCTTACAACGCAGGTGATGACGCCATTTATCTGAGTGGCTTTGGGCAGGAACACTTCGCCAGTGTTTCCAGTGATAATGTCGACATGGCAATTAGCAATGTGCCCTATACGCCGGGAATGTCTATTCGATTGGATGTCCATGCAAAAAGCAGCGGCGTTTATGAATTACAGCTCGATTACCGCAAAAACATCCCGTACGGTATACAGGTGTGGCTGAAAGATGCGTACCGCAAGGATAGCCTGGAGCTAAGCCATTACAATTTTTACTTTGACCTCTACAAGGCAGATACTGCGTCCTTTGGCCGGGGCCGGTTCAGCCTTATCATCCGACCGGGCGCATAGAACATTTGTAGAACAAATAAGGACACTGCTTTCATAAATGCTACTATAGATGCAAGGTTCCAAATAACTGAAATTTATTTAATTAAGCCATACAGTCATGAATGATAAAACACATTACAACCTGTACTGCCTGAACCGGCACTGCCAGGTTTCGATCTATCAGCATACCAAGCCCCTACCTCTTGAGATGAACACAGTCAACTTTCTTGCTGTTCATCCCTGCCGTCAATGCGGTTGTAGACTTGTCTCCATTATGGATATGAAAGTCGGCAACATTGCTACATCCGCAAGTATTGAGTTGTGTGTCCGGATGATGCCTGTTTATTTAAATTAATAAGTATGAAAACCACACTTGATCTGGTTATTAGTATTTTATTATTAATGACCTATTCGATCAGCTGCCTTTACGCGCGTGCCCTTCTGCAACGCGCTGCAAGTCGGAACGGTCAGCCACATTATGCCACAGCAGTTATTTCATTGGGCAAGCTTCGTAAACTTGGCCTAACGCACTTTAGCCGCTTCGACCCAGATAAAGAAAAGGCCCGCGCCCTGCTGCGCCTGGGACGATTCAGCCTGTATATCCTGATTATATTTGTCATCAGCTCCCTACTGTTTGAATCCAAGTCAAAGAAGCCCCAGGGTTTATTTTATACCACAACCAATTCTCGTTCCCACGGCAGCAGATAGTTCGCTCCGCCAGTATCTTTCCGGCTATATGCTGAATGATATGCCGAACTGCCGTATTGCGCGGAAAAGTCGCTATCTAGACAATTGCCTATTTTACCCCGCTCTAGCTGTTGCATATTTAACTGGAAATAATTGATTAATTTTCTAATGGTCTGCAGGGAGGTTAGCTAATCGCATTTGACCAAAACGTGGTTCGTGAAAATTGTATTATAATTCAATATTTTCATATTTTTGTATCGTAAGATTTGCAATTAATCTGTATCTAAAAAAGTGGTGAGTATTTCGGTGAGTAAGAAATCAAATCCGCGCAAGGTATTGAATATCAAATCGGTTGGAGAGTTGTATAATTCCCTCTCTCTCCGCCTTCGTCCCGCTGTAGCTTTAGCGAAAGCGGGCTTCTTGTTTTAAATACCCTCTCTTTAAGCTTATCAAATATTGTCAGGTATATCCTAAAATGTAAAACATTTGATTAATCTATCGGTTTAAAATTACTGTTAGTTTTTATAACTGACATATAAATCGGAGGTCAATCATTTATATCTTACGAGTGCTGCATAATCCCGCGATCAGAAATATCTTATTATTAAAAATCCTGTTACTGATCTTTTTTACAAGCTTAAATATCTATGCTTATGGCCAGGTAAACGCTCCGGTTGATTCCCTTAAAGCAGATTCTTTACGCGCTAAAAAGTCTCAGGCTCGGTCAGATAATACCAACAAGCAATATGATTTTGGAGACCTGACCCGTAACATCCTGCATCCCAAAAAGAAAGCTGACACATTACATAAAGGTTCGGGTATTACTGTTGTGCCTAACGTTGCTGCCAATCCTACTATAGGCGGCCAGCTTGGGATCAAGGCCGTAGCAGGCAAAAAATTAGGCAATGACCCTAATACGCTCTTGTCTACCGGCGCTACATCGGCTTCAATTACCAGCAAGGGAATTATATATTTTTATCTAAATCACAATATATTTACCCCTGGTAATAAATGGAACTTCCAGGGTAATTTTGTGGTTGCAAAAACCGTGACGCCGGATTTCGGCTTAGGGATTGGACGTGAAATTGACGAAGGCACTGATGCAGCAAAGATATTGGCAGATCCTGCACATAAAGTTTATCCTATCCATTCCTACTATTTTAATATCAGAGAAAAAGCATATAAAGAGGTAGCTAAAAACCTTTTCCTGGGGGGTGGTTTATCTTTTGAGATCAGGCGGCAAATTACAAACAAGGATACGGTTAGTAACGCAACGCCTTCGAGCGTCTACAACAACCAGCATGGTTTTCCACAGGACCACTACTTTGCAAACGGCTTTCTTTTTAATATACAATACATCACACGGGATAATCCAAACCGCGCCTACAAAGGCATTTATTTTGATGCAGGTTTCCGGGTTAACCAGACATGGATAGGCAGCACAAAGAATTCTGTACAATTTACCACTGACTTCAGGAAATACTTCAGCTTATCGGATGAAAGCCCCGAAACTGTACTGGCAGTTTGGAACTGGGGCTCCTACCTGCTTAGTGGTTCGGTACCATATCTTGAATTACCAGGTACAGCCCGGGATGGAACATTTAGAAGTGGAAGAGGATACACCTCTCAGTATTTCAAGGGAACCAAATTCAATGATACAGAAGCTGAATTCCGCTTTCCTATTTTGAGTAATAAATTTATCAGCGGCGTTGTTTTTGGCAACATGCAAACTGCCAATGATGACCAGGGCACCAAACTATTCCAGGTATTTCAACCGGGTTATGGTGCTGGTTTGCGTGTATTATTTAACAAAGTCACCCGTACCAATTTAGCCTTGGATTATGCGTTCGGCAAATATGGCAACAAAGGATTCTTTCTTAATCTGAACGAAGCATTTTAGAAATTATACACCACTAAAAACGGAAAAACCGCCATCCACACAGATCATCGCACCGGTTACAAATGCTGAGGCATCACTTAGTAACCACACCAGTGCACCTATTAGTTCGTCCGGATGACCAAATCTTTTAAACGGTGTATTCCGGATAACGGACTCCCCTCTTGGTGTATATCCGCCTTCTGGTTTGGTCAATAAATTTCTATTTTGTTCTGTAAGGAAAAAACCCGGCGCCAATGCGTTCATACGAATAGTATCGCCATAGCGGTTGGCCAGTTCAACGGCAAACCATTGATTATAACAATCCATTGCAGCCTTACCCATATTATAACCGAGCACTTTGGTTACTGCTCTTTTAGAATTCATCGATGAAATATTGACTATACTCCCCTTTCCAGTTTTTGCAATCTCTTCGCCAAACACCTGCGTAGGCAATAAGGTGCCCCAAAGATTTATTTCCAGTACCTGTTTCATACCATCCAGATTCATTTTGAAAATATCGTCTTCCGGTTGTAAAACGCCCTGAGGCATGTTACCGCCTGCACCATTTACTAAACCATCTATATGTCCAAAAGTAGCCAGTATTTTATTTTTAGCAGATACAAGGTCGTCTTGTTTTAATACATCTGCTACAACTCCTAAGGCTTTGCCCCCATTTTTATTAATTGCGTCGGCTCTTTCATTGGCTACTGATTCATTACGCCCAAGAATAGCAACCGTGCCGCCGGCATCGACAATTCCGTTTACAAATGAATTACCAAGTATGCCTGTTCCACCGGTAACTACGATTACTTTGTCTTCTAAAGAAAATTTATTATTCATTGCTTATATTTATCTGATTGGGAATTAGCTCAACCGCAAACAAGTTATCGATCAAAAACCCTCTGGTAATCATTTTATTTGCCAAGTCTTAAAACCACCGGGGTGAACGCTGCGTATTATTTTCAAATCTTGGCTGTTTTTAAAAGAAAACACATACCGCAAACCTTGTAAAAAAGATTGATTATTAGCCAGAAAAGTGACTATTTTTTAAAAAAAATAAATTTATCATTGAGGCATTATATTCTTAACGATTAAATAATACACGCCAAGGTGAAAATTTTGGCGTTTTGGAGATACTGACAATCGATAAATTGAATATCTTAGTACCGAAAAACATCGGTGCTAAAAAAGTACGTTCTGCAAAATGAAAAAAGTTCAATTGTTTCGAAACTTTCTATGGTTTCCAATCATAAGTATTACTCTTTTCAATGTAACATTTAAGATCGAAGATAAAAATTACCATATACCACAAAGTCATTACATCATTTTGGCAGTCCTGGTATTTTTGTTCCTGCTTAGTTTTTTATTTAACAAGAATTCCTAAATCAATCTATCTCTAACAATTGACCCGGTTTATCAAACAATATCCTGACCAATTTCTTTATGATAAAGCTTCAAATACACTTGTTGATAATTTTGCAGCAGTAGAACAAATAACGGTAATTTTTCGTTTAACAACGTCAGGTAATCTTCTGAAACATATCAGAATAAGCATTTTGAGATTGTTGCAAAAACAACAATACTATACAACGCAGTTATCATATAAGCCTTTAACGGCTAATATTTGGAGTACAGTTTTAATATTTTTAGTCTACACAATAATTAAATAATGAAAAAAGCATTAATAACAGGAATTACTGGCCAAGACGGCGCCTACCTTGCGGAACTTTTATTAAAAAAAGGTTACGAAGTACATGGTATTAAAAGAAGGAGTTCTTTGTTCAATACCGACCGCATCGACCATTTGTACCAGGATCCTCATGAAACAAATATTAAACTGACCCTACATTATGGCGACCTGTCAGACTCAACCAACCTGATCCGCATTATACAACAGGTACAGCCTGATGAAATCTACAACCTGGGTGCAATGTCGCATGTAAAAGTAAGCTTTGATACTCCCGAATATACAGCCAATGCAGATGGTATCGGTACATTGCGTTTACTTGAAGCCATACGCATACTGGGTCTTGAAAAGAAAACAAAAATATACCAGGCATCAACGTCCGAACTATATGGTTTGGTA
>Ga0307517_10005984_pt1 | contig 18144 bp, 18 predicted proteins | sample 23_EM_MG_FD_194515 | JGI IMG/M metagenome (GOLD analysis project Ga0307517, IMG submission 194515) | Populus trichocarpa ectomycorrhiza microbial communities from riparian zone in the Pacific Northwest, United States - 23_EM | ecosystem: Host-associated > Plants > Roots > Unclassified | place... | reverse complement strand
AAGTCATAGCGTACTGCATACCCCATTACTTGCCCAGATTTTAAGCTTATGTTTTATTTTTTTATTAGTGAGGCTTGCCCAACGAGCAAGAAACCCAGTCGACCTCGAGGAATTCCAAGGCCCAAATGATGAATATAGACCCTTGGCAAGCAAGACGATCTACAAATCCCATTTCAACTTTTCTCTTTCTGGTTCATGCGGTGCAAGAATGCCCAGGAATCCCCCTGGCTCAAGAACAAGCCAAACTAAAATACTGAGCAGAGCATCCCATGATCCAGCAGCAGCCCGCTGATTCCGAACATAATTTCCACGCCGTCACAGACGCGGAATTAGAAGACATCCCCAAAGTTGGAAACCTTACGAGGAAGGAGGGAAAAACGGGGACGGGACTTACGATGTGCTCGACGTTGTCGCCCACAGAACGAGTAGAATTCGTTACATGCGAGGCAGCAACAGGTGCGTTCAAATTCTCATGGTTCTTTTAATTGGTTGCTGACATGCTCATTTCAGGCTCAAGGAATTAGGGGATGTCAAAGTTGAACAGCGATTTCGCTGTTTCGACGCTGTTTCGTGATTTCGCTGTTTCGGGCAGTGCATGTTATTTATGTCACACGTAGTCACATTCGTGGTACATACGCGAAATCGCGCTTTTGAGCCACATTCTTCCTCTCGTTTAATTTTCTAACCTGTCCACTCGTTTAACCAACATTATAATCACATTATCATGCCTCCTAAGGCCAACACAAAGCTCCCCCAACTTCCCTGGAATACGGATGGGGCCAAACACACATGGAATCTGATTGCTTTGGTGGACAGGGGTGAGAACCGCAAGGTACTCGTTGGGAAGAACAAGAGCAAGGTATTTTAAGCCTCAGCTTCCTATTACCACCTATTATTGGCTCATCTTCAACCAGAAAACTGCCGGGGCCAACAAGGTGCTCGTCTACAAATGTATTGCACAGAACCTGGATGGCGAGGTGACCCAGGAAGCTTTTAGTAACCCTATCGTGTACATTTTGTCGAGGCATTGTAGGTTTTACAGCCAAGAGAAGGATGATGTTGTTATCTACTGGAATCTGGTAACGTGTACAAATCGGGAAGGCTGACTAAGGTCACGCCTGTTGTTTCCAAACAGCGAAATCACGAAACAGCGTCGAAACAGCGAAATCGCTGTTCAACTTTGACGTCCCCTATTGAAATGTCAGCGCCTGACCAACTTCGTCGAAATCGCTCAAGATCGTGATAAAATATTTTTACTCACCCTCAAGTAAGTATTCTATTTCTTTTATATTTTCTTCTTACAACATCGTTAATCCAAACTACAGCACGCTAAGGAGGATCGCCGCCGCTTGCCTGGAAGGAGAAGATGTTGGCAGAATAGTGGCAGCCAGGAAATTACCAATCAGGATGTGAGATGCGTCCGACATGCGAGTATGATCAATGCCTGGTGTCCGAGACTTATGGAACAATCAGTCCTCTACATCCGGGAACAGTGGATTAAGGGACCTAAACGGTGGGCTCACCACGGACGTACGAGGCCATCATGAAGACGACGGTGACGATGATGACGATGGAGAGTTTCGTTTGGAAGCTAAACTGTGTCGTAGAGAGTACGGAGGCGAGGGTCATAATGAGCACTCCTAGAGCGTTGTTGGCATATGTGCTGTATTCGAATGACTGTATTCGAATGATGGGATAGAACGCGGTGGAGGACATATGGTTCATGGAACGATGTATGCTTTTTTAATGTTTTTGGCTTTGTTTCGTTATAGGTGGCTGATGTTCGTTCAACAGAGAACCGAATTTTCAGTCCAGCGATCACGCATTTCTCGCAGGCCGAAATTCTCTAGCTCATGACACCCAAAGAGGAAGGGCTGGCTGGCGATGTATCCATTCGTGAAGTGCTCGACCCGAACGGACATTCGTTGTCAACTTACAAAGCGAACAGATCTGACAAATCGGAGGCGGAGAACGGCGAACTTCAAGTAACGAGAGAGTTCCTGATTCGCGCTCGAACCGTAGCTGATACTGAGAGGGTACGTCGAACCTTTCTACCACCTATTCTCATGCTGACATTCCTTCCCACAGATCTAAATGAGATGGGCCTGCGTCGAACACCGACAAAGCCAACGCTCCACTCTCTCCACCCTCTCCCAAATCCTCGCCCCATTTCTTAATTTCTCAAGCTCCACGGCCAGATCCACCAATCCACCAAGAACTACCCCGCCGCCCGGAGCTTCTTCGCCGCAGGCCTGCCCAAGGAAACTACTCTCCGGACCTTCGCCAGCTTGTTGCAATTACTCGAAAACAGTCTCTCGAACGAGCCGCCTTGGGTTGGGTTTGTCGGCGTTGAGGAACGTAGAATCATCGGTATAGCCATTCTCCACTGGCTTACTGTAGTCGATGGCCGGTATGGGTTGAACCGGTGGCGTTCAAGAAGACGAACAGCGTAGATACGACAGACCGAGAAGGCGCGGAATTGGCTTCGGCGTGGTGGTCGAAGTTGGGCAAAAGCTGGGGCAGCAACATTCGATTCCTGTGTGGCATGAAGAATGTAGGCCCACAAACCCTTGTAATACTTTCCCCTCTTTTCCTCGGTGTGTTCGCGCTGCTTTTTGTGTTTCTGAATCATCACTTTTACTTTGCTTAGACGTGCAAAAGCAAGAATGACGGACATACGGCGTGATGAAGGAGCTACCGCCTGCATCTCATGGATATCAAGGCGGGTATTGAGATGGTAGATGGGTGATCTGGGAAAGCAAGGAGTGTTTCGCGAGGGGTTCGAGGTTCGTATTCCATTTCCTTGATTTCTGCACCGATTTTCTCTTGCCCTTGATCGTTATCCGCTATCTCATCGCCATCGTTGAGCTCATCCTCGTACTTTCTTCGTCGCGAGTCTTACTCACCCTCCTCCATTCCAGGTTCTCAATTCAACTTCTCAAACTCCTACTGCGCCGCTATCCATCAGACCGACCCGCGAAGCCATGAACAAACTATCTCCCTCCGACCTCCAGAACCACGTCAAGTAATTTCTCGAGTTTTTTTTTAACCCATTGACCGCGGCTCAACACCAATAAGTATGGAGGATGCCACCCAAAATGTGGATGCAGTGGATGCATTGGACAATCGAAGAAATGAATGCGTCAACTTTGCCTAGGAGTCTCGAGAGTACGACGCCGAGCGGGAAGAAGGGCCGCCAATATGGCAGGTGGGCGTGGAGGATTCTGGGCTCATGCATTCAGATCCGTTTGGAACGTGTTGAGCATTGTGCGTTTTATGTGTTATTTTTCTCTGCGTACCTTGCTCTCGATCCCCTGGACTTGAAACCATATTAGAGCAGGAATACCACCACTGGCGTTCTGATAGAAATCGAGATATTGACTCATGAGAGCCAGAAGCACGCTCTCGACGAAATTTCGATTTATTTCTAAATCAATAAAATGATTTTATTTTCTACTTACTACAGTACTTGAGATCATCCTTCCCCACAAACTCGTACCGCACAGCATACTATGTAGACTGGTGATACCTGCCTGGCGATCCTTCAACAGCTCTTCATGCTCCTGCTCGGTGACGCCCACTGTTGTAGTTGGAAAGAATAGTGAGGAAGTGGAAGAAAAAAGGCGAAACTTACGGCGTTTGGGTTGTGCATTCATGACAGAAGCGGGGTTGGATGCGCACTGGAAAGGGGGTTAAAGTGGTACTAAGTATGAGGCAAAAGGTATCACTCACTTTGAGGTCCACGAAGTGTTTAACCCAAGGTTTGACCAGCTTGGTTTGTCCCAAGAGATACGAGTGTCTACGACTTCATTCGAGAAAACCCATGGTCATGAGTTCGAAACATACCTGCGAGCCCATTCGTATTTCTTGTGCAAGTTGGTGTGCAACGCTTCCACGACGTTCTTGCTCATCTTCTCCTCGATCTGCATGCTGCCCGAGTCTTTGGGCAGGAAATTGTCGAGGCTAGCGCAGTCGACAAAAATCTCAGGGCAGATAAAGTTGAAAGAAGGAAGGACTCCTTCAGGCTGCGTTGTAATGGGTGCTGTAATGTGCAACTGCCCGCGCGACAGAGAAGAGCGAACGATTTGGGAAAGAATGGTGTCGACGATCACAACGCCACTCGAACTTCTTGAGATGAGGCGGATAAACTTCAAAGTCCTATGGGATGAGACCCGTTGCAGCTTATGTGCTACTATTGCAATATTCATTGCTTACTGGCAAACTCGTGGGCCTAGTTCTGGGGAGTCGGCTTTAGGATGTTGAGGTGCGGTTCCGGGATCTGATAATAAGGGTAGATGATCCTTGAGATCATTTGAAGTCCAAGAGTCAGTGTGAGAGGGAAGAGAGCGAATTGGACACGGGCCGCACGGTTTCGGAACGGAGTTCGCCGCTGACCATCGATACACCTCACGGCCTTCGAGTTTACCATCACAATGAGTGGAACTAATTCTCATCGACTTGCAGCCTCGCTCCGCCGACTTGGAGGGAGACAGAATCGTTCGGATTTCCATCTTTCCGATATCAATACCGGTCCAGAACAATTGGAAGGCGAACATGCGGTACGTTTCAAAGTTTGCTACCTTCGCCGTTCATTTGTACCCACTATCTGCCTTCCAGCGCTCTCAGACGCCATCGCCTCAACCGAAACGCGGGATTAGGGACAAATTCAAAGAGCTGTTCACATCAAAATCGAAGGGCAGCCCTGCCTTCCAGGCGGAGAACGTGCATCCTACTGAAGTATGCACAGATTGCGTCTTCGAGGTGTCGCCGATAACTAATCCCACTGAACCAACCAGCCTTCGAACTCGGTCCCTTCCATCAGTGTGATCGCTCCTCAAGATCAAGTCCCATCGGATACTCCCCACAAAGAAACCCCGGACGACGAAATCAATGCCCCAGATCTTGCAACCGTGGACGCAGCTCGCGAAGATGCAAGTAGAGCCGCTTCTGAGATGAGGGTCATTGCTGCGCCAGTCCAAAGTGCGGCTTCAGCAATCATCGACGCGGATAACCCGATTCCTCTTATCTCCAACTTCCTCAAGACGCTGTCTTCGTTCAATTCTATCGTGGACAAGATCGCCACCGTACGTTCTGCTCTCCCAACCAGGCCTGTACGCTCATCCCATGCATAGATCCACCCATATGTGCAAGCCGCATGGACCATCCTTTCTTTTGCTTCCAAGGTCCGCCCGTTACGCAGTTCCCGATGATGCAATCTGATTTATGTTTACCAGATGATTATCGACCAGACGACTCGCGACGACTCCGTTCGCTCTCTCCTTTCGAAGATGCATGCAGTCTATACTTTTCTCACACAGGCAGAACTGCAAGATATCAAATTCATGAAGACCGTTGTCGAGCGCATATGCCACCAGACACTGGAATGTTCGTATTTCATTCGAGAGTACTCGCAGAATAAGACATTCCGTAAGAGCACTTGTTGGCATTGCAAAACTGATGGCGACTAACACTCTTTTTTGCAAGGGACGAGGCTGCTCAAGAATTTTATTTCCGAAACTAATGCGCGCGTAAAGTGCTACAACGACATCTTCGACGAACTTTTGCAACAGTTCCGTGACAAGGCTGCGGGCAACACGTTGGTGGTCGTGCATCGTATTTGGGAGGGTCTTGGGGCTCAAGGTAGCTCCTTCTCGAATTGGGCTTGGTCATGCTTTTTCTGATACACATGATACAGCCGAAGACTCGGATCTAAACAGCATGCCATATGTTGGGGGGGCGGGGTTGGACACGCGGAAATTTTGTTTGGAGGGGACCCGTCAGGAAATCCTGGACGAAATCACTACTTGGATTAACAACACCGAAGATAACACGACACGTGTATTGTGGCTCCACGGCGAAGCTGGCACCGGCAAATCATCCATCGCCCATACCATCGCTGATCGTTTCAAAAAGCTTGGACGACTGGGATCTTGCTACTGCTTCGACCGCAACCAAACGGCGGCACAACGGGACAAGAATATTTTCACGACGATTGCGCGAGATCTCGCTGACCGCGATAAGCAAGTGCGGAGAGAGCTGGTAAATGCTATTCATCAAGACACGTCGCTCAAGCACACTACCGATATTCAGCAGCAATGGAAGGAACTGATCATGAAACCTGCTCAGACATTTTCAGAGACAATGGCAGGACCCATTGTGATTGTAATTGACGCATTGGACGAGAGTGGCATGGCGGCTTCGCGACAGCATCTCCTTCGCATCCTGGCTGGTAAACTGGATGATGATGAAAGCCTCATAACCAAACTTCCTTCTCACATTCGGATTCTTCTCACATCGCGACCCCTTCTGGATATCACCAACGCCCTGAATGGTGTTGAGCATGTCCAATCCAAGTCAATGTTTAGTATTCCCCTTGCGTTGAGTCGACGCGACATCTATCGCTATGTCTCGCATGAACTGTCCGGTTTGGAGGACATTGAAATTGAAGATGCCTCAGCTTCTCTTACAGCTGCATCTGACCGACTGTTTGAGTGGGCACGCCTTGCATGTGCATATGTCAAGGGAGATGATGTTGCTGGACTAACTGTCAAGGAGCGTTTTGAGGCCATCATAACACGTGATAGAGGGCATCATGTCCCACTCCTTGACAACATGTACAAACTGACCTTGGAGGGAATCTTCCCTCTGAACCAGGACAAGCGTCCTCTTGATCGCTTTCGGTCAGTGATGGAACAGATTCTTGGAATGGCAGAGCCACTCCCTCTTGCTTCCTTGAGGTCCATAAGGCACTATTTCATTAGTGAGGATCTTCGGGGAATTGATATCACCACAATCATAAAGCCTTTGGGTGCTTTGCTTAGTGGGACTACTGATTCTTCAGTTGTGATCTGTCCTCTTCATGCCTCCTTTTCTGAGTTTCTGACAGATAAGGATCGGAGTGGTGAATACTTCATCAATTTATCTCATATTCACAAGGATCTTGCAGGTGCCTCTTTAGGAGTAATGCAGGTTGGACTGCAATTCAACATATGCCAACTACCAACTTCCTATTTGCCTAATTCTGAAATTTCTGACCTTGATGAAAGAATCAAACAGTACATCTCCCCAGAGCTGTCATATGCCTGCAGATTCTGGACAGACCACCTTCAACATGCACAGTTTGACTTAACTCTTGCAAAGGCAATTCAATCATTTTTCAATCATGAATGGTTATTGTTTTGGCTGGAAGTTCTGAGCCTTTTGAAAAGGATCAATAGTTGTGCCAGTGGGCTATCCTGTGTCATTCAATGGGCTATGGTGTGTGAAATTGATCTTGTTTCAGAGTTATATTTAACTATTTCAAAATTCACCAGGCTTATACAGAGTGCAAAGACATTATTAGTGATGCATCAGATGCTCAAAAATTTGTCAGAATGTTTGGTGGTCCAATTTCTTACAGCACACCTCATCTTTACCTTTCTGCACTGCCATTTTCCCCCAAAAAATCCCAGATCTCAAAGAAGTTTGCAAATAGATTTCCTCAGGTGCTGAAACATATCTCAAAGCACAATGTGTCCTGGCCCATAATTCAGCATGTGCTACATGGACATACAAAAAAGGTTGAGTCTGTTGCATTTTCACCAGATGGAAAGCAAATTGTGTCAGGGTCATTTGACAAGACAATCCAATTGTGGGATGCTGAAACAGGAGAGATGCTAAGGCCTTCTCTGGAGGGTCATGAGAGTTATGTTTTGTCTGTTGCATTCTCACCAAATGGCAAGTCCATTGTGTCAGGGTCAGATGACAAGACAATCCGGTTGTGGGATGCTGAAACAGGGGAGATGCTGCAATCCCCTTTTGAGGGCCATAAATATTCAGTCTGGTCTGTTGCATTCTCACCAGATGGCAAATCCATTGTATCAGGGTCAAATGACAAGACAATCCGGTTGTGGGATACTGAAACAGGGGAGATGCTGCAATCCCCTCTTGAGGGCCATGAACATTCAGTCTGTTCTGTTGCATTTTCACCAGATGGCAAGTCTATTGTGTCAGGGTCACAAGACATGACAATTCGATTGTGGGATACTAAAACAGGGGAGATGCTGCGACCTCCTCTTGAGGGCCATGAGGATACAATCTGGTCTGTTGCATTTTCACCAGATGGCAAGTGCATTGCATCAGGGTCAGCTGACAATACAATTCGATTGTGGGATGCTAAAACAGGAGTGATGTTGCAACCCCCTCTTGAAGGCCATGAGGATTCAGTCTTCTCTGTTGCATTCTCACCAGATGGCAAGTCCATTGTGTCAGGGTCAGAAGACAAGACAATTCGAGTGTGGGATGCTGGAACAGGGGAAATTCTGCGACCCCCTCTTGAGGGCCATGGGGGTTATGTTTTGTCTGTTGCATTTTCACCAGATAGCAAGCGCATTGTGTCAGGGTCAGATGACAAGACAATCCAATTATCAGATGCTGAAACAGGAGAGATACTACAATCTTCTTTTGAGGGCCATAGAGATCAGGTCCATTGTGTTGCATTTTCACCAGACAGCAAGCATGTTGTGTCAGGGTCATCTGACAAGACCATCCGATTGTGGAATACTAAAACAGGAAAGATGCTGCAACCTCCTTTTGAAGGCCATGAAGATTCAGTTGCCTCTGTTGCATACTCACCAGATGGCAAGTCCATTGTGTCAGGGTCACAAGACATGACAATTCGATTGTGGAATACTGAAACAGGAGAAATACTGCAACCTCCTCTTGAGGGCCATAAGGGTGGTGTTTTATCTGTTGCATTCTCACCAGATGGCAAGTGCATTGTGTCATCAGGAAAAGGCCACCTAGCTCTGGCTGTCTTTAGATGCTTTAGCTGCCCTAGGACATCCTAGGACATACTGGGATGTCTTAGGATGCCCTAGGACAGCTAAAGCATCTAAAGACAGCCAGAGCTAGGTGGCCTTTTCCTGATGGTCAGGGTCAGAAGACAAAACAATTCGAGTATGGGATACTGAAACAGGAGAAATGGTGCAACCACCTCTTGAGGGCCATGAGGATTGGGTCTGGTCTGTTGCATTTTCATTAGATGGAAAGTGCATTGTGTCAGGGTCAGAAGACAAGACAATCCGATTGTGGGATACTAAAACAGGAAAGGTACTAGGATCTCCTCTCAAGGGCCATGGAAATTCAGTCTGGTCTGTTGCATTCTCACCAAACGGCAAGTACATTGTGTCAGGATCAGAAGACAAGAAAATCCGATTGTGGGATACTGAAACAAAAGAAATGCTGCAACCTCCTTTTGAGGGCCATGAGGATCAGGTCTTCTCTGTTGTATTCTCACCAGATAGCAAGTGTATTGTGTCAGGGTCAGATGATAAGACAATTCGATTGTGGGATACTAAAACAGGAGAAATGCTGCAACCTCCTTTTGAGGGTCATGTCAGTTCTGTTTTTTCTGTTGCTTTTTCACCAGATGGCAAGTACATTGTATCAGGGTCAGAAGACAGGATGATTCGACTGTGGGATGCTGGTATAGGAGACATGCTGCAAGACCCTCTTGAAGATTATGAAAATCAGGTCCAGTCTGCTGCATCCCCATTATATGGAAAATCCATTGTCTCAGGGTTAGTACTTGAGGGCCAGCCCTTGATATCATTTTCTCCACACCCAGAACATGCTTTTATAGATACTACTGAACTTCTCTATGACATAACTCCTCCATTACAATGCAAATTGGTTGAGATGTCAAGTTCAGGATGGGTTCATATTGGTCCCAAAAATAAAATTTTGTTTTGGATACCACCTATCTACCACTTATGCTCATATTCACCAAGCACACACATGGTTATTCCAGCTCCTGACAGCTTACTGGATCTCAGTAATATGGCTCATGGAAGTTCATGGGAGCTATGCTACTTGAAAAAGACATAAACTACAATTGAAACTGTTACAAGTATTTATTTGTTCCAAGGTAGCACCAAATAGTAGTACTGTAATGCATACAGCTATGAAAACAATCACAATCATTTATGTAAATAGTTTAACATTTGCTCATGGCCTCTATTCTGGATGACTCTTGCACTAAGTTGTTCCTGGTCATGTTATATCCATGTCATCTGTGTGTCCTTTTTGTCATCACTGAAAAAAGCAATCCCTGGGCTGCACTCACAAGTACCTGTTATTGCTTATACTTGGGATTGGATTGCTTGATGGTTATGGGTCAAAGTCTTGTGTGGTTATAAGCAGGGTCAGCCTGGGGTTTGGTGAGTTTTCAGCAAGTTTTGACTAGACTGGCATGTAGACTGTAAATCTGGCAACTTTTTTTTAGTGGGAATCAGAGCAGAAATGAATAAGCTACAGTATTTAATGGGTACTTTGTACACCATGGGCCTGTTGCATTTTTTGAGATAACTATATATTTCTATTGCTTTAATTGAATTTTTACATACAAGTACAACCCATGAGCATTGTAAATGCATGGAACAGAGGGTAAGAATTGGGTGCATTGGTGTTGGTGCCTAAGATACCTAAATTGGACAGTTTTCCTGAAACTGTATTCTGGCTCTGGACAGACAATTATCCAACTTTTATTTGTTTCAAATTATTAAGCTACAGCAACTATGCATTATGCAAAAAGAATCATAGAGATTGGATGCACACTCGTTGAGTAAAAGGCAAAATATCAGTAGGTGAAAGGAAAGGGGGATGCCAAGAATTGATAGCATTACAATTTAGGGTTAACAAATCCCAAGAAAAGGTGACCAATTTATTAACAAAAGCTGGTGTACAAAGTAATTATAAATGACCTGCAAAAAAGTCTTCCACTTCATGACCTATTTTCTCAACTCCCACTTGTCCTCAGGCCATAAAATTTGGATATTTTATGGACAGGTTCATATCAAAATCTGAAAAAAATAATTTTGGTGTACAAAGTACCTGTTAAATACTGTACATCCTTACAAATTTTGAGTGAAAAGTGCTGTGACACCATGGGCCATTATTATCTTTATCTTAGCTACCTTAGATATATCAGGCCAAACTGGCTGTATTGGGCAGTCATATGTCATGCTGTGACATTGAAATTGAGGCTGTGGACAAGAATGTAGGTATCTTCAAGGTATCTTATTTCTACTCTGATGTAAGTTGGCTGAGAGAACTGTGCTCAAGCCATTACACCAAAAGGTAGAATAACTGAACAAGTAATAGTGTAATAGTTCAGCCACTCAGTTCTATATATAGTGTTGGACCCTTATCCAGAAGCAGTAGATTACAGCACAGTAAGCTGACCAGGATTACACCCTCCCCTACTCTAGAACTTTAATCCCTGCTGTAAGGGTTTCTAGAGCAGGAAGTATACACCACCCCAGGGAATTGCACCCTGCCCACTGGCAGTGTATTTTGCCACCCACTAGGATTGAACCACCAACCTGCTGCAAGCAGTTACTTGTTCAGTTAATGTAAGTTGGTTGAGAGAACTGTGCTCAAACCATTACACCAAAAGGTAAAATAACTGAACAAGTAATAGTTCAGCCACTCAGTTCTATATATGGTGTTGGACCCTGATCCAGAAGCAGTAAGTTACAGCACAGTAAGCTGACCAGGATTACATCTGATCCTCTTCAAAGAAACCACTAAATTTACAGAAAAGATCCCCCTATATGCCTATTTATCCAAAACGCCCCAAAATCTGCCAAACCCCAGGCTGAGCCAATCACTACACAAGACACATGTGCCATTTTGCTGATGTCACTTCCAGCCTCATTCTAACTATCACCACAAGAATCTTTCATATTCAAGAATCAATTCAAACTTTGATTCTGGATATTCCGATGCCAACCGAATCAAAGATTAAATATATACAATTGAAGACTGAAGAACCAAATAATAAAAAAGCGTATCGACGTGAAACATAAGTAAGTTAAGCTTAAGAATAAATGGCGGGGGGGAAACAGACGAAAGGAAAGGGAGAAGATATGTGGGATGGCGATTGTAGTAGCGTGGGATGACGCATGAGATAACAGAGGTCTGTCTGTCGGAGATCAAGAGGGAGGGAGGATCGAGGTGATGGTAAGTAGTGCCCATGTAGTATGTGATGCTTGTGCGTTTAGGGTATCCAAGGTTGAAAATGGAGCATGAAGTCCAGGGTGGCGAATAATTGCGAGATCAATGAAATAAAGACCAATAAAAATTGAGGATGAGTATCCGGGCTGAACGGGGTCACAGGAACCGAGGACAGAAGGAGGAGGGTCAGAGGCGAAGATGAGGAGTGCCGGATACGACGTCGTAATACATGTTGGTAAAGGAATCCTTTGAGTGTTGATTGTCAATGAGAAAGGAGGACGTGTGTGTGAAATGGGGCCGGGAATTTAAAGAGCGGACGGGTTCGAAAGATAAACTACGAAATCCCAATTTATAACCAAGAGGGAGATGGCGAGAGGAACAGTTCACCAAACGTCTCGCGCAGCTAACCTCCGTTTAGCGTGCACTCGCAGCGCAAGTGCCGGGGTAGGCGCAGGCGCTGGGGTCAGAAACGCATCTTCTAGTGACCTTCTTGCAACAGTGTTTGTCGGGGTTACATGTAATCGGGTACTCGAACCCGAACCCTTGGGGGGTGGTCCAGACGGTTTGGCGGATGATGTTGGCCCAGCAGTATTATCGGCCGAGCCTCCAATCGCTGTGGGCTGTTGATGACCAGGCGATTTACGCGTCATGTATACGCCAAGGGCCGTACCACCACCAATGCATAGGAGGATAATAATGCCGACAATCCATACCCAACGCGAAAGTCGGGCAGAGCCGCTGCGAGTCTTCTTTAACCAAGAGCTATTTCGAGTTAAGTGATATATAAGGTATTTTTAGATGAAAATCACACACCTTTCCTTCCTTTGACTGTCCTCCTTCGCAACCATACTGAATCTCCGCCAGAAATCGTCGCCTTTCTCGCCTCGAGAAGGCAGGAGAGTTTCCTCTGAATTCCCTCTCATGATGGGTTTCCGTGGAGTCGCAACACCTTCTTCGAATGAGATGTTGACGGGAGCGGGGCTTTTAGACGCCGGTCGAATGAAAGCTGGTGTAATGGGGGTAACTGGCGGCTGCAAAGGATGGGGTGTTGACGAATGAACGGATGGCGATGGCGAGCCAGGGCCGCGTCCGGGTCCAGCAAAAGGCAGTTCGAAGGGGTTCTGGATCCTACTTGGCTGTGGCATCCCACCTTGTCTACCTCCCGGTACTACAGCAGCCTCCGGGCGGGCGAGATTTAGAGCAGCGATCGGGGCAGCATAACCTGGTCGCGGCGCAGCGATAGGGCCATGGGACGGACGCTGGTTGGGCATCTGCTGTTGCGGGTGTGGGGGTCCAGCAGGCCGCGGTTGCTGTTGGTTGGGAGGCATGGGACCACGCATCATCTGCTGGTGCTGTTGTTGAGGATGCGGTGGTTGCTGGTTCGGATGAGGGGCAAATCCACGGTTCTGCGGCGGTCCCTGATTCGGAGCATGCATTGCTTGCGGGGGTCGTTGCTCAGATTGCGGGGGTGATCTGGCTTGAGGGGGATTGGGCCGGGTTGGCGACGATGGAGCGCTGACACCAGTCGCTGCAGCTAACGCTGCATTCTTGGAAATAGGCGTAATGCCAGGTGGACAGGTGGGCTTCGGGCGAATATCTTCGCCGTCGTCATCCGAGTCTGAATCATCCCCCATGTTCAGGAGGCCCATTCCCAGAGCACCAATCTCGGAGTTCCGGTTCGAAGCAGCAGATGAGCCTGCGGGGGTCGATAATTTATTCTTGTCATCTGCAAGATAATTGTCATAGCTGGATAGAATAGATGTTTGTAAGTCCAAATTTCTTGCCCACGGCGACGTTCGTAACATACACGTCGTAAGCAGAGGTTCGGTTGTTGGGGTTCGGAGGTGCTGGCTGGCGGACACGTGGCTGGGGTGCCCTAGGGGTTTCGTAGAAGGAGTCGGGTTCGTCAGTTGCGAAAGGTGGTCTGCCAGCTAAAGGAGCCATTTCTCGGAAAAGATGTATGTTATCTACGGTGAAATTTGAGGCTTGTAATTGTTCCTGAGAGGGAAATAAATATATGACAGGGAGAAAAGACTGGAAGGTGAAAAAGAGTGGACGGTACTAGCTAGCAGGAGCAGCCAGATCGACGAAAGGCGGGAAGGAGAATAGTGGATGGAGAGAGACAAGAGAGGCACGTGGCGTCGAATTGCCAAGTTTGTTTTCATGGTTTCCCATCACGAGGATATTTGAATACAGCTCGCTTATACTTATCTCATATCATTTGGTCCACACTGGCACATACCGCAGTCGACGTCGCTCTCTTCCATCTCGGGCAAGACTGGCGCATGGTCTAATCGACGCTAATGGCATGCCTTGTTCTAAACATTCTTATGTCCCAGGTACATCCTAACTACCTTATGTTCATTCCTTGTTTCCAACCGACACGCCGGGCCTGACCGTCGTTGCTGGCGCCTTTTGTCTTATCCAGAGCACAAACAAAAGTACCTTCTCACCCTCCCCGTACCGCGGCGAATGGGGCATCCACGGAGAAGAAGGGTGGTGTGGGTATCTCTGTTCCCAAAATTTTCTATCGCAACCGGTTACTATGCACCATCTTCCCGACCTACCTTTCGATTTCCCGTCAACGTGGTGGAAAATAAAACGTTTGCCGTATTTTCTGCACCCTGCTTCGACAATCGTATTGAGGAGCCTATCGACCCTGTAACCTATTTTTAAAACCGCACTATAAATTGTTCTAAACCCCCGAACGGGCACCGACTTGATTAAAGGGTATATAACCCGGGTATATCTCATCAGAACAGTGTGCTCAAGAACTTCTGGGCGAACTTTATCATTACATATTTATGTGGAGCGTCAAACGGTGCGAAGATGAGCTTGGAACGCTAGTGCATCTTGTGGGGCGCGAAGAGAAACCCATACGATCAAGAGGTACGCTGATCCTTTCAATACAAATTTACATATCGATAAATCCGAAGAATCAGGTAACTGCCAATGAACGATGATCTCCTCGTATTAATAAATCACATTAGGCAGCCCCTGTCTGGAAAAGAACGTAACATGCAAGAATACCAGCGTTATATGTGCCACCATCAAGACTAACACCAATCCAATCCCGACGAAATCTAACCAGGCAACGACTCTAGATCTGCCCTCCCCTCTTCGGTTTCTGCCGCTTGCAAAAAAGAGTACACTCTCTCCATGAACCTCTTCAATGACGACATTGCGACTAAGCCACCTGGGATAAATATATGGCGTATCTCCGCCATATCCACGCCCCCACTACCGAGGGGAAGTGGAATGCCCATGCGATGGAGTACTTGAACCGGAAAGTAGTGCAGCCACCAAGGCCAGCGATTATTGCGGCGTCACTCTAAATCCCGCTCATATCTAAAGCGTAGCATCCGAGAACGCGGGAGGAATCAGCCTCAAATGTCGAGATGAATGACAACATGGCGCCAGAGCCATGGCGAATTTCATGTTGTCATGCAATATCAAGTTGCTTCGAATGAGTGGCTCATGTTCACCAGAGGCAACCGGCTTGCGCCACGAAAGGGTGGGTTTACTCCACACATAGAGTAAACGAGTCCGGCCAACACTACGCATACCAGCGTCGCCACTTCAATCTGGGCAAGCGATAACCCATTCGCTCCGCGATAGACAGCCTGGTAGATGAACCACACAGTCTGCACGAGTAGAACGTCGCTAAGGAAATGGAGCCCCTTGATACTTCGGTTGTTGATCTCGTCCTGAGTAATCGCTGGCCATTCGAGTTTCCCCTCCTTCACCAACGATCCGAACTCCTTGAAGTTACGCAACCGTATCGGTGTTCCTTGCGAATCGCGCAGTGTGAACCCATCCATTACAAAGAAGAACTCGTGTGTCATCTTCCCTTGTCTCCGTACTTAACTGAAATGCACCATGCGTTGAACCATTGGCGCGCGGCCCAGACGAGCACGCGGTGCAAGGAAGAAGTACATCATGAATATGAGACGGGTTTTGAAAACGCCCCATGGGCCATCGCTCCGCACTGGAATTTTGGGGTGTACTCCAACCCAGGAGCATGCGAAAAGAGCGGCTATGCAACCCCATAGGATTTGAATTATCGATCTACAATTGCTCTGATGCCAGACTCGCCATCCGGTAGAATGCAGTAGTTATCGACTGGGAAAACCAGGAGGCGTCAAATACCGCGAGACATGTGAGTGTCAGATCTGCAGAAGGATCATTGTGGTTAAACGTTAAACGCTAAGGAGATGCCATTGCCTCGAGTCAAGATAGAAACACATGATTGGTCCCCTTTTTGGCGCCCACAATGGCATTGGCCTGGCATTGGACATCTTCTCCTGATCCCTTTGAAATTCAATTCGTAGGACTGTGAGGAAGTAATAAGCAGCGTGCTATGGTATGAATTTCGGCCTATTTTATGCCCCTGTTATTGAAGCACAAACGTTAAGCGCTCATCTCCGAGTCATGTGCAGCAAGCTATTCAGGTAGATAATCGTAGGAACTGTATTGTCAGTATAATTTAATCCATACTAAAATATTTCAATAGCTGGATTCTTGTGCGACCCGAAGACTGTGCAATCTGTGAGCCATCTCAAACTCCAAGTGTTCTTGACCCGATTTTCCACCCCAAATGTCCGACCTTGACAGATCCACCATTCCACCTGCGAGTGCATCCAATTGGGCTCACCTGTGCCCTTCATATTCTTCAGCACACCTTGAAGAAAATGGTCACGGAAAAGGTCATCAAGCGGCCGCAAATTGCGGTCAATGATGTGATCGAGTTTGAGCACTTTGCCTGCGATATCGTCATAGCCGGGAACGAACGGGATGACTACATACCCGCGCTGTTAAAACGAATGGCGAGAACTGATACTGGGAATAGATGAAAAATACAAACGTCTGGATTGACACCAAACATGTAGTTATCCCATGCATCATGCAAATCACTCCGGAGTAAAATCATATTCTGAATTGAGTCGATCTTGCTGGGCCCACCAAGTTCGATAAGAGGCGCAGGATCCGTGATGCGATCTGGGTAGCCTTTTTTGACCCACTGGATATTCAATGTTAGTTTATTGGCAATGAAAAAAAGATGACAAACATACATCGTCCTCATGCACACGCGGAAAAATGTGGGCTGCCTTGAAACGACTAAAGTCACCCCTAATAACCGGGAAACCGGATATGAGGCAGCAGGGGTCACGGTCGCATGTACGTCGTTGGTATACAGATGTCTGCAGAAGACCATTAATGATGAATTAGTTATGTGGTGTGCGCAACATCCTACCCTCAAAGGAGTAGTAGAAGCGGTTGGATGGCGGAGCCGAGCCGAAAAGGGCGTCAAACCTACAGACATCTTGGTACCATCTACAATAAACCATGTAAAAAGGCGCAAGTCATAAGCGACACTCGTCAGATACCTGGTCGGAGAAGGATGTATGTTCCAGGGTGGGGGAGTTCGTGGTTTGGAGGACAAAGAACCCCTCCTTTCCCGGGTATGTTTTCGCCGTATTCGAAAATTGCCCAATCACCTTCGCAGACAATAACCGTGCGCAAGCATCTGTAAAAAAGTTCCCAGTCAATGGACCCGTACTGCCAGAAGCCTAGGTGAGGTCAGAATAGCGTTAGAGGCTGATCCAATTCGAGAGCTTACTGGACAAGGTGTTTCCATCGAAATCGCGAAGGGTAACATCCTTCATCATCATCATTTCGAGAAGTCGAGAGCCAAAAGTGGCTGTGGGCTTTTGTTTAGATAAACCCATGACATCATACTAGGCAGAAATTGCTGCACCAGCTTGCCGCAGCTCCTAAAATCTCCACATTCTTTGGGACAGGTAACGCAGAGCCATACTTCGCAATTATGGCGGATGGATGATCGTTCGTCCTCGATCCGACTCGTCAAAACAATTGTTTGTGGCTTCATCCCACTGGCTCAAATAACGAAAGAAAGCAATACTTGCACTCTTTTCGTCGAAATTTGGTCCACCTTTCCCGTCACTGGAAAATAGCTTAGCTCATACTTCAGCAATGCTGCCCCTGCGGAGCTGTGGGGCTTTGTTAGGGGTCACTTGTACGACACCATCAGGGAAAACGTAAAATGGTAATAGCACCTAATTACCTTGAATTAGGTTGACCCCAGCCAAAGTGCGGTAATTGAGGTAATCGTTTAGAATTAGTTTA
>Ga0307517_10005983_pt1 | contig 18145 bp, 19 predicted proteins | sample 23_EM_MG_FD_194515 | JGI IMG/M metagenome (GOLD analysis project Ga0307517, IMG submission 194515) | Populus trichocarpa ectomycorrhiza microbial communities from riparian zone in the Pacific Northwest, United States - 23_EM | ecosystem: Host-associated > Plants > Roots > Unclassified | place... | reverse complement strand
TCAGTTTCAGGTTCGGTCGTTGCACCCATGGTACTAGTAGCAACTTTGAGAGGTTTTTCTGAAGTTAATATATTGGCCAACCATCAACGGAAGAATCAAGATCTGAAAAGAATGCCCCCTAAATTTACAGATCTGAGGGGCGCTGATGCAAGTGAGAAGCTCGCCAGTCATATGCGCGTAGTAGAAGCACGGGGAGAAAAGGAGATGGAGAAGGATCTTGTTTGAACTAAGGTGCATGCTCCGGTATTCCCCTTGAGCAGAAGATGCTGCCGAGATGTCATGGGAAGCGCAACTTGATGAAGCTTGTCAAATGGTGAAGATATATTTCGTCCAAGAGACCTGATATTACGAATTCTTGACTATAACTGTATGTAGCCGTGTGAGTGTTGCCCAGCCATTTGAACGATCATGGACTATTATAGACGAAGGACCCAATAGTTTTGGTGCACTTCATCTTCTGCAGGGTCCAGAATTCAGACCTGCTGCATATTGTTCAAAAGGTTAGAAACGACCCATGACATTTTCCCCGTGACACGTCACATTCTCGAACGGAACTTTTCCGAAGTTGCAATTTTAAAGGCATCCCTTATAGCTGCCTGCTTCGGAGACTGCAAACGTGGAGTCTATACCCCTCCGCCAGATTCCTCAGCGTCTAGATACTAAAAGGAGGTCGAAATATCTATCAAGAGCTTTTATTATGAAATTTAGGTACGCTCTTTCGCAACTTGTACAAAGCCAGCATCTCATAATATCAGCTCTTCACTCAAGTTCAACGCAGTTTCAGACTGGTGGGAGGAGTATATAGCGTGTGTGCTCAGTTTCACTCGTGGTTGAATTTTTTGTGATTCCAGTTAGTTATGATGCTCTCAAAAAGTACATATACCAACTTGAGAAGCAACAGGCTGGCCATCTCGTCGCTGACCTCGAGTCAGGCGAGCGTACCTCCTTGCTCGATCAGTCTGATGCCACAGATTCGCTGTTCATCCCTCTGCTGGATCGAGAGTTGAAAAAGACCGTCACATTTTATGAGCATCAGCAGCAGGAACTCTTGGAGGAATTGCAGGACTTGGAAAAAGATGTAGAGCTACAGGACGAATTGGGGCTGCGCGGGGAAGAAACTTGGGGACACTACGCGGATGATGACGACGAAGACGACGACGACAGTGTGTCTAGGAGTCCCGTAAGGGTAAGACACCGTTCTCTCAGCCACCAGAGGAAGAGGTCGTCTTCCCATCGGGCGCCGAGTATGCCAATGTTTCCCTATCATTGTACTCTCTCTCATTCTCTCCTTTAGTCGTACCGCATACATTCTCAGACCGCCGGACACAAAGTATAACATCCATGGAAGAAGACACGCATGACATTGACGAGGGCGAAGCTACTGTTCGACGAAGGTCGATTTCCATGTCGGCAACGCTTGGCAAAATTACGACCAAGTTGACAAATCTCAAAGACGGTTTAACCTCCCCATCCGTTCATGAGCCCACCATTTGGACTTCGCACTCTGACTATGCTTACGACATCCGCCTACTCTATAAACGTCGCATTACTAATCTTTATATTTCCCTCACCAACCTTCGCTCATATGTCGAGATCAACTACTCGGGATTCCGTAAAATTATCAAGAAGTACGACAAAGTCACGTTTTCCGAATTAAAGGATAAATATCTTCACGAGGTCGTCGAGCGCGCCACTCCTTTCACGCGGGCCTCGAAAGACAAGTTGAAAGAGGCTATTAACCGTCTTACCGATCTGTACACCAAATGCGTGACTCGAGGTGACGGTTCTCTTTCATTTCAACAGTTGCGCCTTCATCAGCGTGAAAATATCGCATGGGAGAGGGACACTGTCTGGCGACAGATGATAGGACGCGAGAGACGTGGCGAAGGTGATACACTGGATTCAGTTGGCGCGGTTCTCGCCATTCCACCTGAGCCCACAATTGTCAGCATTCCTACCCCTGTCGGAAGATTCAAGATTACCAAGAGATATGTATTCAGAGTTATCTCAGTCGTCGTGTTCGTCACTCTCTTGAATACGACCATACTGGAAGATCAAGAGGCAAATAGATGTTTTGCTCTTTTGACTTTTTGCACCATCCTTTGGGCCACTGAGGTAAAATTTCCTTTAATGTTGTTGTGCTTCGGCGTCCCCATGCATGTGTACACAGGCAATTCCATTATTTGTTACCTCGATGTTCGTTCCTTTGCTCCTTGTCCTCTTGGGTGTCATGCGTTACGACGACGATGACAAGGCTCCAATGCCCGCACCAATTGCCACAAAGTGAGATTCTGTCCTATCATCCGTATTCTGGATGTGCTGAATTATTTCGTGACAGATATGTGTTTTCCACCATGTTCTCTCCAACGATCATGCTTCTGATCGGTGGCTTCACCATATCTTCTGCTCTAAGCAAGACCAACATAGATCGGGTTATTGTAACTCGTGTATTGAGCCTTGCAGGGACTCGTCCGAGCACCCTTCTTCTTGCTTTTATGTCGGTTTCTTGTTTTGCCAGTATGTGGATCAGGCGAGTCACTCTTACTTCCACATACCCACCTTTATATATGATTTTACAGCAACGTTGCTGCACCGACACTTTGCTTTACTCTGATCAGGGCAAGTTTTTGAGCTGACACCCGCCCAATCATCGAAATGATCATTTTCACACAGCCAATCCTACGCACTCTACCGCCGAAGTCTTCCTTCGCCCGATGTCTAATTGTAAGGCTAATTTTTCCGAAGAATTTCTGTAGTCTGATTCTTGTAGATTGCAATTGCATTAGCAGCTAATATTGGGGGTCAAAGTTCCCCCATTTCTTCACCCCAAAATCTGATCGCTCTCGAGGCCATGGGTCCGTCCTTCAGTTGGGCCAAGTGGTTTGCCGTCTCGCTCCCTGTCTCCACTATCTCCATCCTTCTCATCTGGCTGTTTCTGCTTGTGTCTTATCGCCCCTCTCGTTCTCCCGACGGTGAGGGAGAAATCGAAATAAAGCCGATCCGGCCAACAAGAGAACCTTTTTCTTTCAAACAGTACTGGGTCATGTTCATCTGCCTCCTGACTATTGCGCTTTGGTGTGTCGAGCATAATATCAAGGAGTATGTCGGTGATATGGGTGTTATTGCAATTTTGCCGGTCGTGGCTTTCTTTTCTACAGGAGTGCTGAAGAAGGTGACGAGGTACACTGATTTTGTCCAGTCGGAACACTGACACGTTTGATAGGACGACTTTGATTCTTTCATGTGGACTATCGTGTTCTTAGCAATGGGAGGCATCGCGTTGGGCAAAGGTGTAATTTCCAGTGGGTTATTAGATGTCATGGATGCCGTCATCCGGGATCTCGTCAATAATTTCTCGCTCTACTCCGTTGTTCTTATTCTTGCGCCTGTGGTTCTGGTCAGTATTTATATTTCCAAGTTACTGTATGTTCACGTTCATTCGCCTTCTTTAGGTGATTTCCACCTTCATCAGTCACACGATAGCGAGCGTGCTGCTCGTACCCATAGCAAAAGAAGTCGGCGAAAGCCTAGGGCATCACGCGAATGTCCTTATCTTTATCACAGGACTCATTTGTTCCGCTGGTATGGGTATGCCAGTGTCAGGGTTCCCGAATCAAACTGCGTGCGTGTTCTTACAATAATTTTTTTTCGTTTGTCATTGACTCCTTCCGTGCGGCGGAAAAAGGGCTACTCAAGAGGACGAATTGGGTGAATTGTATCTTACCAACATGGACTTCCTCAAGAATGGTGTTCCATCGAGCATCATTGCCACGCTGGTGGGACAATGGTTACTTATTGTTCATTTGACTTGCGTCGCTTACCTCTTCTCAACAGGTGGTTGTTACTGTTGGCTTTGTGCTAATGAAAATTGTTAGGTAAATTTCCGTTGTTGACCCGTGCGATCCAATCGTGTTTACCTTTCTTGATTATAGGGTTTAACATAATGTGACTGCTCCATTTAATCATTCTCGTCCGTCTAATTTGCCCCGCCCATTTCGGATCTTGGGTTATCGAGTTCACCGTCTTTGATAAGGGCGTAGAATCCTGGGTTTCATTGATACAACGTGTAAAGGAAATGCATCCCTCGAGTCGTCATCTGACGACGGAGGACGTCATTTGGCCACGCGAAGGGATCTGCGTATCCTATTTCAGCTTACATATGTATGGCTTCTCGTACGTGATCTTCACGGCCATGTGAGGATTAGGAACAATTATATCATGACGAAGTTACAAACAAAATGTCTGTTGTCACCGTTCTGGTGCCTTAGATGTTCACCTGAGTAGAGACGAATCCTTTACCTGGATCACTTTGAATGCCTGCATGCTTGTGGGCGACTTCAGAGAGCCGAATTGCCAGGTTAGACCATGGAACATACATTTCCCTAATTAGAGTGCTTATCTCTCTCACTTCCTTGCGAAAATGATGCTGAAGGTGAAAAAGACTCTATAGGTAATAATATCCTACTACCTATAAGTGCTAATTCATAATACTCCTACTGTACATAATAATTATTTGACGAGAATTTGAGTGAAAAATATCGGAAGGGAGACTGGTAAATAATAATTAGCGAGAATAAAGAGTCACAAGTTATTATCAAGATATTTTACCAAGGCCTATGTGAATGGATGGAGTCTGTATCATCAGAGCAGCACTTCTGACCCGGACGTGTCAAGCGCCCTTCAGAGTCTGAATACTTATTATCTCCAGAATGGTCAAAACTGTCAAAGTGCTTCCGCATTTCGTTCACGGGGTAGAGCTGGCCGTCGTTTTCAGAAGTTGGGGTAATGGGCGGGGTCGGCGATGGATTTGAACCAGAATCATCATCCGACCGTATTTGTCCAGCAGACTCGTAACTGGGTACGTAGCGACCTCCCTGCCTCGTCGAGATTGACGGCGAACGTTTTGGCAAGTAAGGTGAGCTGCTTGGCTGCGAACGAGATCTGGGATAAGGCCAGAATCTCGTAGACAGATTCGAATCTGATGACCTGCTTCGAATAAAAGGATTGTTAACCTAGATTCTCCAGCCATGTTGATAACGACTTACGGGGAGGAGGATGGGGCATACGGACGTCTCTCCCATGGCGGCCGTTCACATGTGGTATTGGAGTTCGGGTAATCGTCGTCCATGCGCAGTCGTCGCAAGACAGCCGCTGAATCTTCTGCGACACCGCTCCTTAAATCCTCAATTGCAGAGATGGGCGGGAGAGCATATGGTGACTTTGGGCTCATATCTCCCATGGATTTTATAGGTGGCAATCGTACATGCTCGTGATAGGACGGTGGCAATTCGGGATAGGGTGGTACTTCGGGATAGAGTGACCTTGTATCAACGGAGAGGCAGACTTTCGTGGAGAGCAGTGGTCTACGATACGCGGAAGGAGGGTGACCAGTGCGAGAGGGACCGAAACTACCGACTTCACCAGCCGATGGTTGGTTGGAGCCGTACTGAAAATCTGATGGCCTGAAGGACCATTGTGATTTCTCGGTAACGAGACCAGAATTTGTCGTAACCACAGTCCAGCTGCTAGGGGAGGGCGACACTTGCATTATCGAATTTTGGGTAGATTTCCGGGACCGTCGCCTGACCTGCCCAGAAGGAACGACCTGACCGAACCCCGGCTGGTCAGGAGACAAACAGGTACTAGGGAAATTGGGCCTAGTCATACAAGTCAGCCTTGGAGTGGACAAAGAAAATAGGAGGACGCACCCAAAGAGGGGTATAAGCTCATCACGAATAGCCCAGGCCACTCTGTGCATGAAAGGAGGATATAAATCAGTCGATAGTACGGCAATATTCGAGAAATCAGAACCTTCTTGAAAGCCTGAGAGCGACCTGATGTGATGAAGGCAAACTGTCAATAATTGCTTGTTGAAAGAACGTGTGTCTGGCATCATAGCAACAGACAACGCCCACTCACCTCGTACGGCATCCAGGTACCCTGAATTTTCAGGTAACCACCCCGCACCCGGCGAATGAGAGGCGCCAGATTTGGCTGCGATTCAATCATCTTCGCAATATCCGCTAGAAATTTGGAATCAGGAAAGCCAGGCAATATTTTCCATGACGACCTCAAACCTTTTGAATTCCCAAGCGCTGAGCGATAAAGTCTCGTTGAGTTGGGATTCTTGTCATAAAGTGTATTGGACGAACCTTTCCAAATTCCGGTCCAGAGGATATAGCCGTCGTCGATGTCCATCATTATCCATTGACCATTCAGAGGATACTCGTAGACGGGACTATAACGCCTTCAGAACATCTATACAAGTAAAAATGGAGAGTACCAACATGTAGCCACGAGGATCATTCGAGGTGATGTATCGACCCTTTGTAACATGGTGTTTAGCGCTGGCGTAGGGACGGAATCGGGAGCCTGACGACGCCGACGAGGTGTGTGTTTCCTGCAGATGAGAGGGGGTGAGGTCGGTTAGAACATAAAATAAGTAACACTCACTTGTAGCATACCCGGTGAGATTCAGACCAATGAAGAGGGAAACGGAAAGGTATACCAGACAAGATTGGGGGAGTATAAGTAGCAGCCGGGGACAAGGTGGGGGATCTGCGAATTGAAGAGAAAACGGAAATGTCTGGATCAGTTGACCATTTGGGAACGGAGAAATGCTCGACCCCGATATCACAGTGAAATCCAATCTGGAATTGAACATTGCGGTCAGACTGACGGCATCTTTCGATCTGTCTCTCGCGACCGTCAAAAATCTTTCCCAACCGAACCTGATCTACGCGAACCACGCGAAGATCTATCATTATGCAACCTCATAATAGAAATGTCAGGGATTCTCATTGACACGGACACGGGGCCTCGGTTGGCAAGTTGGAACCGAGGAACCTCATGCTAAAATAGGCCACCAGATCTTATCATGGAATTTGACCAGAATTCAACCATCTTGGGCTGGAGCTCATGCAGATAACGACGGCGACGGCGATACTACTCCTAGCCAGTGAATAGTTGTGATCCTCCTTTATGTTCTGCAATCCTGATTCCAAGGTAACGACAACATACATGCACAGGATTACATCAGACCTGTCCAAGCGTCGACAACTTCCATAGCAACACTGAGAACACAAGACTGATAGAACATCACCCAGGGGCTTCGTTCGCAAAATAACCCAATCATTGCGCGGCGAGGAGTATCACAGCGTCTGTACGATAGGGCTGCGCGACATATTTAACCGTCACCGACCGACAGCCTGACGGCGACCACGCGATCATGTCGCCAGCATTTCTTTCCAGATGGGGTTACATATTCCATATTCACACAATCATGACGAATTCGTCAACCGTTCCTGAGCGGACCATCTTCGATCAAAAAAGGACCTCATGACCAAGCCAACTGTAACCGACCTGGCTCGGTCTATAATATTCCACCGAATCATAGGCAACCCGGACCCGGAAGAATAAAAACGGTTCCGAGTTCCATGAATTTGATACAACACTACCGACTAAAATCTATAACACACTAACCTCTGTTTCGAGCCGCAAATTTGCTAAGAATGTTCTGAACTTCAAACCCATCAGGACCACCACCAGTCGTATAAACAACGTTGCTGACTTCGAACCCATTGAATTGGCTAGCAGCGCAAATCGTGTATGCACCCATGTTATCAAAACCAAGCCAGTCACCGACACGAAGTCCAGATGGTAGTGCGGTCTTCGGGCTGACGCAATCAATTGAATCACATGTTGGGCCCCAGACACTGCAGACTTGTTTTTCTTCACCGTCCGTAATGTGGAACGACCCTCTCATAAAGAGAACATAGGGGTGGACAACCTGATGATCAAACAGGATGCAGTTAAAAGCACCATAAACACCATCGTTGATGTAGTCTTTTTTTTCGCAAAGAAAACAAGATCATCAGAAGAAGCAATGATCTCCAAGGAAATAGACTCACACATGACTGCGGGCTGATCTGACGGGGAAGATGTCTTGTCGCCAGAGGGTGATGTCGGGGCTTTTGAAGAAGCACGTCGGGCGATAATATTAACAGCCAGCTTGAACGCCTTGGAAACATAAAATCTTCCAGGTTCAGCGATAATCTTGATGTCTGATTGATCAGGAAAATACTGTTCGAGTGAAATCCTGAGAACCTCGGCGGCCTGTTCAAATAGGGCATCTTCGAATCCACCACCAATATCAAGGAGACTGAAAACGTAACCCGCTTCTCTTCCCATGTCGAAAACTCTTCGGGCGCGACTGATCGCATCCTTGTAAACCGTCGGATCGTAGCAACCACTCCCAACGTGGAAACTGACCCCGACCACATCGAGATTTAACTCTTTAGCGGTCTTCAGAAGCGCCGGAACAGCTGTAAGTGCCACACCAAACTTGATTCCGAAGGCGCAGAGACTTTTGGAGTCATCCGTTAGTATACGGACAACGCATTTGGCACCAGGGTGCACACGTGATATTTTCTTTAGTTCGTCGAAATTGTCGAAAGTCATAAGATCGACCCCGACTTTGGCTGCATTGCGAATAAATGATGCAGCCTTGCAGGGGTTGGCGTAGATAATATTGGAAGGCTCTATACCTCCTACAGCAAGGACCTGAGATATTTCGTTGTTGGAGGCGCAGTCAAAACCAGCCCCTAAGGCAGCAAGGAGGCGTATAACATATGGATCCGGGTTGCATTTGACAGCTAATATGAAAGATAAGAGTTGGGAACATGGAATAAAGCCCAACCCACCGTAAAAAGGGGTGATCTCGGGTAGACATGTTTTCCAACGCTTATGCTGTTGGTATATCTGGCTAAGATCCGCGACAAAGAAAGCTTTCTCGGAGTCTGGTATTTGTGCAGCTGCAATACGCAAGGAATTCATGATACCGATTCGAATGTGTATGTCTGGATGGCCGACAAGTAGGGGTGGCAAGCCAGGGAAAATAGCGTCGTCGTCCACCATTTTGGTTGGAGAATCATCGTAAAGGGGTTTAGTCACAAGATGCGCCGAAGAGGCTACAGTGGTGGAAGGCCAGGGGTGGTTACTTTCACGACCAAGTATGTATGAACCAAGAGATGGGGGAATAAAATCAATTGGTTTGCGAGGGAGGAATGTTTCCAAACGGGACATGGGAACAGAGAATTCGGATTTCTTGAAGGGGGAATTTAAAGGATCTCTAGAGTGAATGGTAATACGGTCCAGTGTGTTCAGTGCGAACTTTCCGACAACTCGTTAGGAATTTGGCATAAAATGACAGCAACTTTGTGAGATGACCCGAATTACCGAACCTGAACCGCCACGGTCAACAACCGGGCGGGTAGAGGACGGTAAATATTTCGGGCTTGTCAGTCGATGTGGTTTCCCCGCTCCAGCGAGGATAAGCTTGAAGGGTGATTTTTCGAAAGCCGAGGCAAGGGATTGGAATATGAGGAGAATCGACAAGCGTATGAGGAAGATCTGTTCAGTTCCTGTCAAGGAGGTTCACCTATCCGATGAATGAGAATTAATCATAGTGCCCCCAGTGTCAAATTATTTGACGAACCTCGGACTGAGGACCACCTACAACAGACTGAATCAACAACGAAAATTTCAATTCAACTGAATGACACTCACGCAAGGGTCAATAATCGAAGGTCCTTATTTCTTTCTTGGTCAGGAATTGTGTTAAAATAAAATCTCGGTGCTGCACGAGGAGGTCGGGAAGAGGAATCAACGTCCTCGTCCGCTATAAATTCAGTCGGAGTTCAGCCAAATTCTCGGAAGATGCCGGAAGAACCCGTTTCCCCCAGACGGCTGACTCGAAAACATATACTAAGTATCCTGATCATGAACGTTTGAACCACCAAGAGAAAGAATCTGTTATATAGGTTATGTTTTGCCAGCAATGAAAATCCGGGTGTATAGCCTAAAGGAGAACTTTGGAGCGATGCTGCTGCAACTGCGGCATCCCCATTTTTTCTTTTCACCGACTTTTACGCGAAATCGAAAGAACATATCGTCGAATTCTGAAGGGTCCTCGTAATCATTGATATAATAGCTAAATATACACCGGCGCTAGTTGATCTCGAAGGGGCCGATGATCTTCATCGATCAATAAGAATCGACAGATGGGAATATGAAAGTCGCTTCGAGAGAAGAAAATACCTGAATAAATTCGCAAAGCCCAAAAGTAACTCTTATTTGCTCTTCACATCCAAGTTATCAACCATCGTAGTGACGAGGTCGCTAGGCTTTAGCGTCGCTCATGCGATTCGGGAACGAAGCTGCATCCGAAGCAATTTAATCAAGTAAGCTTGTCGCGATTGGAAAATGGTGCATTGTGAGATCTTTGCTCCGTCTGTGACGTTTTTATGTCTGAGGACCCTTGAGGATTCCAAATGGATCTGCACACCATTTATGCGGTCTTGGCCGACTTTGTCCGACAGATATATCGAATACAAGTCCCATGACCCATAAGCGCGAGCCAATCATTAACATCCTCAGGTTCCCCAAACGGACGAATAATCGGCGCGTGGAGTCTAGATCCCATGCGACATGGCTGAATGAATGAAGCGGGATCAAGTTGAACAATAGACGGTCATAGCCTCTTGATAAAGTGTTGCACTACTATTCCTGACACCAAATCGTCCGCGGCATAGGTAGAAAAACCTTACCCGCTGCAGTGTTACCTCACCACCGAAACTGTGGAGGCCGAGTGAACTCAGATCTTTGATAAGAGTAGGACCCCGGCGGTGCCTTCGGCCTAGCCCATGCATCCTGGAAATGGGATAAGACTTTCCAAACATGGTAATTACGGTAAACTACCTCATGGCAACATTCCAATTGTCGGAAGTCTTGGGAAGTTCAGTATTTTGCGTCACAAGTTATTGATTTGACTGCCACGCTGTCTTTTCGAAACGTTTGTGGTTGACGACGGCCTAGACCTTATCAATCTCACAATTGGCGTCCCTTTGTACGTCATCTGCTCACTACGAAACTTTGTTCATCCGACATGTACATAATGATACATGGGCACTCTTATTTGGGGAGTGAGACCGTCTCCGTTGATTCGCAGGACATTACATGGCTAAGATTACTATATCCATGATGATTGCTCTGTAGGTTAAACGCAGAGTTTTCAGCTGATTGAATTAGATGATGGGGAAGGGATTATCTTTTTAAATTGGGGGTGCGGTAATGTCCCGGAATAATGATGTAACGCGAGGTTTCTGCTCGAGGTTTCTCTCCGTTCCTTGTTGATCCTTATCTGCATTGTCGATCTACTCCAGTGGACTAATTTAGCCACAAGAAGCGGTCTTGGGGGTGCACCATGGATGCAGGTTTATACTCTCTAATCATGATAAAAAGAGATATACAGGACATGTACCGGTGTAGCAAGTACAAACATCTTCGCGATCGTTGATGTTAACAAACTCACCCAAATGTAGACAGTCGTTTTGCTTCCGCGGCATCAACCTGAACATTCGCCAACAATTTTGCTATCACTTTTGGAATTTGCTGCGGATACATGTTGTCCACTGGAGCGGCATTGAAGAGCGCCAGGGTCAATCCCAACTTGGATACCCGTATTTACTAAAGCAGATAGCAACCAGCCACGTGGAATCCCACACGGCTAGAATAGGTTTGTGCAATGGAGTACGGTCCCTTACTGTGAGTTGTATTTGTGAGCTGATACTTGCGCAGTTGATAGTATCCCTCCCGCGGAAGTTCGAGCCTGAACTTCAAGCTTCAAGCTTCACCGCCAAAGAACCAAGAATCGTCGATAACGTATCTAATGAGGCCCAGGCCCTGCCACAGGGCTTCACAGTGACGGCAGTTTACTTCGTTCACTGAAATCCGAGTCCTTTTGTGCTATATCTCCGTTCAGTTTCAATATCACGCCGAGCGGTGACACAGAAAGGTCATTCACAATAGTTAAATAAAATGATATGGATGAACAAACAATAAGACGTACCCGGTCAACACCAACTTCCAATTCAGATCGATTGTCATCATTCCACTTCGGTTCTTTGACGGTTCGGAATCGTGAATGTAAATTCTATGAGATCTTACCCACCATAATAGTTGATTGACGGATTTGAACTGGAGAATTTTCCACCTGAGCCAAAATCCAAGCTGTAGGTTCACCAAAGTTCAAAGTGTTCACTGGCACACATCTTTCCATCATGCGACGTACACTTACGGGAAGAGGATCAAGCCTGGCGTTAAAATGAACATAGATCTTGAACTCGGATCCACACTAGTTTGTTTTTTTCTTGAATCCTTCTATGCCGACAAGAAATAATTATCTCCGTTCACATTGGGCGGCGACACAGAACAACATAGGAGCGTTCTCTGCTGTTTCTGACAAAACCATATCAACGAAGATAAAAATGAGAAATCTTAAGAACTTTACTGGAACGTTGCATACAACTTGAAGCTATCCTCCCGATTACACAAAACCCCAATGCCTGGGGATGAACTCTGCCGCTTCGATTGCGAAACAACTCCATACTCTCATCGATCAAATTCCTTTCTTGTCATCTCCGATAATTTCGATATCAGACCGGGCAGCAAAGAACTCCGATTTCAATTCACAGCTGGAAGCCACGGTGCCGCTGTTAATGCGACGTACATAGAACTATGGTATACGCGGAGACACCGTGACCGTCATAGTTAGATTGCACTGCCTATTGGGCGCAAGGATGTGGAACTTTGAGACGCATTGTCCAGGACAATTCCGTTATTTCCAGCAGGTTTCCACTCTAATAAACCCCCTAACGGGATGTGTTGAACGACAACGCGCTTTCCCAATACCTCGGCCTGACACAGGTCATCAGAATTAGATCGAAAGGAATATATAGGCTAACCTACATCGTACATCTTGAACAAACCGGAATTCACCTTCCCCCAGTTGGGGACACCTGTTGCAATTGAATATAGTTGCGATGAGTGTTCGTGGAACGGGCCATGTTTAACATCATGAATGCGCATAATAGCAAGAAAGTACAGGTTAGTGGCGGGCAGGGGGAGGTGAAGGATTGCTGAAACAGGGACTACGCTTTGGTCTTCATTTCATTTTGCGGAAATGATAAGTCGAAGAATGATGATATTTATTAACAGACGTTTACCTTGAAGCTGCCCACTGCCGAATACATAAGGAAGGAAGGAATAATCGTCCAAACCCCATACACCGTGGCTACCAGCAGGTTCGAGTTTATAGACGTCTTGAAGTCGCCAGCAAAGCCTCATATAGCGAATGAACACAACAAGAACCAAATCACGTTCTTCTTCGACACGAGGCTCAAGAAATCGTATCAATGTCAAGCAGAGAAGGAAAAGACCAAAGGAAGCCTCATGACCCGTCCCACAATCCATCCTAGTGAAGTGACCAAATGAGGTCAGGAAATATGGCTTTATGTATGGGATTGCTGAGAGAAACTCCGTCCCAAGGAGTTCAGCAAGGACGTTATCAGCACGCTGCGTGGATCGCAATCAACATCGCACCGAAGGGTGAAGTAAGCAGCCAACCTCTTCCAATCGTCTACCCCAAGTTCGGAAAGCCAAATTTCCAAACCGCTGCGGAGTCGTGAGTGGCGGGATCTCATCTATCCAGACAGCAAGAATGTCGAGTAACATCAATATTTTTTCCACCGGCTAAAATAATTGGTTAATTATCGTTGGTGAAAGGTAATAACAGCTTACCTTGCTATGGTTTTCGACTTCCTTAGGCAAGAAATGACCAGCGATGGCTGCATTCAACCTGCTCAGGAAGATCTTGTAATCGAGATATCCCTGTGTCGATTTCCAAAATGCAATATCGTCGTCCGTTTTAATCCTGGTTGTAGGTAATGGCCCAAGTTGAGAGATCTCATTCAAAGTAATTTCCCTGAGCGGAGGAATGCTATCGGCCATAAGAATTTGAAAGTATGGTGAACCGTGAACGTTTGAACCGTGATTCGAGTCACGCATCACGCGACCAATCCGAGTCGCGTAGTTTCACGTTCAATTCACGTTTCGACAATCCTTCCACATCGAAAGTCATCAGAATGCCACCTTACGACGATTGGAATAAAATAGACGAGGAAGATGAGGAAGAATTGCAGGATTTCTCGGTAAGCATCGGTTTATAATGATAATATTCATCTTCACTGTTGTCAGAGCTTCGACAGCAAGCGGGATGTGATCTTGTTCTGCATTGACTGTTCGGAATCAATGTTAAAGCTGTATGATGACCCGAAATACGATGATGTTCAAACATGCCATTTGTTTAATGCCCTTGAGGCTGCTGTTCAAATACAGAAAAAGAAGATCATTGGTGGACCAAACGACTCTGTTGGAATCCTCTTGTTCAACACTGTGAGGCTTGCACCAGTAAAACCCTTCCCTTTAATGACATTAAACACTCTTCAAAGACTCGGAAATTAGAAGATGATACGGGTCAAGGTTCAGAGATAAAAAGAAACACGTATCTCTTCCAACCCATTGCGCGTCTCAGCGCCCCAAAGGTTCAAGAAACTATACAGCTTCTTGATGGTTTGTAATGCTGTATGTGTTGTTTCATTATCTGAATCGTGCGCATAGCGTTCCGCGAAGACAAAGATGAATTAAGGAAGACCTTTCCTCCATTGTCGAATGCAAGAGTTCCCATGGGAGACGTTTTTACGAGTTGCAATTGGGTTATCCGCGATGGGTGAGCCAATTGAAACAATTTCGAAAATTTCTTACATCTTGTTAGTGCTCCAAAGACAGCCTCCAAACGTATCTTCTTGATTACAGACGAAGACAACCCCCATCCGTCTGCAGGTAGCAAGCAGCTGATAACGTCAGCACGGACAACCCTTATCGTGTGTCCGGCTTTTTGCCTATTTCCACTGAAACCTGACAATCCTCCCAGGATCTCACACAAGCAGGTGTTACGGTCGAACCCTTCTTTATCACTACGGAAGAGAAACCCTTCATCGTATCCAAATTCTACTCTGTGAGTGCTATTCAATTTCTACTTACTATCAATGAAATCCCATTCTCCAGTCGGTTCTCCTACCCACTAACCTCGGAGACGATGATGAATTATTAGAAGACTCTTCTATATTGCCAGAGTCAATATCCATCTCTCGAATTGAAGATCTTTTATCTCAGATGAGATTCCACGAGGTACCTAAACGCGCTCTATTCAGCATCCCATTCGAGTTAGGAACTGATTTCAAAATCGGAATCAAAGGGTATTAGTAGCACCGAACTCTGGCTTCCCATATTCTGACAACAGTACAGATATGGCTTAGTGACTGAACAGAAGAAGGGTTCATACAAATATTTCACAGATCTTGGCGACAGAATGGAGGTTGCTACAGTTAAAACTTCCTATGTTGACGAGGTGAGAATCAAGTTGACTCTGATATTCTAGAAATAAACATGTGTCATAGGATCGGCAAGCCGAAGTGGAAAAAGTAAAGATGTTGTATGGGTCTGAACTTGGTGCGAGCGCCGCCGGAGAGGAAGATGAGGAAGATGAAGATCCAGATATCTCTGGGGCACGAGTTGTCGAGCCAGGAAGCCGCGTAAGTTTCGTGTGGTTTGTTACCTGTAAATGTTGCTCAATGAACAATTCAGCCTTTCTACACATCCGAAGAAATTCGTTCATTCCGTACCCTCGGTCTCCAACCAGGTTGGCTTGAGTGATTTACAAGTTTGCCACCTGATATCGAGCCTGTAGGCATCAAACTCCTCGGCTTCAAGCCACGAAGCGAATTCCTACTCGAGGACAATGTTAAACATTCTTTATTCATCTACCCCGACGAAATGGTGAGCTTTTCAACGGTTTATGCGATTAAAGTTCTTAATGGTCTGTGAAGGCTTACTCAGGGAGTAAACGGACCTTCAGTGCCCTATTGCAAACAACACTAGACAAAGATAAAATTGCCATTGTTCTTGCTGTAGTTAGGAGAAACGCGACTCCAGTTTTCGCCGTCCTTGTTCCACAGGTACCTGATAGGGATTAATCGTCTTCAACTCTGATCTAATTGCTTCTTTAGGCAGAAAAAGTGGATGAAGGAGGTTGGGCGGATCCAGCCGGCTTCCACCTCATTCCGCTCCCTTTCGCGGACGACATCCGAGCCGCTCCGATCGACGAGGGTTTCAGAGGTACTAGCCCTATCTCTTTTTAATGGCTTGTGTCCCTCATCTTCGATCAACAGCTTCTGAGGAACTCCAAGATCTTGCCCTTGCGTGGATCGAAAAACTCTCAGTTAAGAACGGATCATATCCGCCAGACTCTTATCCAAACCCTGGTATGTTCGTGCAGAATTTCTGTTCTTGTTGGTCCGTAGATCTACACTAACTGGGGATGCATTGCCAAAAGCTCTGGCCTACCATAATGCACAACTGGAAGCTAGTGCATTCCGGGAAGAATTTGACCCAGAGTCGTTCGAAGACCTAACTGAACCAAAATACGAGATGATACATAAGGTCACTTCCTCGCCGTCGATCTGGGTTCCAAGCACCTATAATTGTCTTCTGTAGCGCGCAGGCAAGCTCATCAAAAACTGGAAGATAGCTGTGTCCGAGGATTCTTCTGCCAACTTGGTGGTACCCGTGACTGGTTCGAAACGCAAAGCAGTTAGTGTCATTTCCTTTTTATTCGGCAGGCAAAAGCATTGATCTCCGTCTGGCACCCAAGGATGTAACGGTGAACGAAGCCGAGATTAAAAGCAAATATGAATCTGGAACTCTAGGGAAGGTACGTTTTTCTCCTAGTTACGACGGTCTAAGTACCCAATTTTCAAGTTACGCGTGGACCAATTGAAGGTAAGTGTATTGACACCGCGGAGCATACTGCATTGATACCATCGACCTATCAGGAGTTCCTCAAGGGCAAAGGCCATAACGTTTCCGGAAAAAAGGCAGAGTTGATCGAGCGAGTATCCGAGTGGTTCGACGCCCATTAATACACATACCAAAACTTTCTGTATGGTTAGAAGATTTCTACAGATATTTTTTTTTTCGGTCCGGATGCGGCTACAGTTCAATTCATACAAGTTATTCAGTGACTAGCGCGGATCCCCGAAAGCAGTTCGAGATAAAGCGGCATGGATTTGAATTGATTCGGAATCTGGAACCGTTACTGCTATCTACTTAATATAGGCCCACTTGGCTAATCGATTTCATTGCAAAGCAGGCTGGCTGCAGAGGTGAGGCCTAACGCCCCAAAACCTTTTAGGGCCTGGATTCAAGACGTGCTTGTCTCGCCCTTCCCATAAAAAATTAATCCAAAATCGGTTTCAGGGATTCACCTTATGGTCAATGATACTGTGACGCTGCCATTGATTTTTAACAACCACCGGGCAGCTTATGGAGCACAGCAGCTGGGAATCTCTGAGAGTCCTCGTTATCAACCGTTTCGACATCGAATTTCGAAATTCGAAAAGAATGACATTGGAATAATAGAGACGTTCAGCATATGGAGAAAGGAGAGGGTGTGCTCGAGAACATCAGCTCTGATTGCAGAGAGCCGAAGATGTAGTCGATTATTTCTGGAGGAAAGAACGAGGAGAGACATGATGTTTTCTTGTAAGCTCGCAGCCACATAAATGAATAATTAAATTGAATTGAAAAAATGGAGAGAGAACTTCGGTGTCGCAAATTTAAATACCAAAATTATTCCGTCAAATTCTACTCAAGCCTTCCACTCCGACAGAGGAATGTATACCCCGTCAAGCTGATCGGCAAAAATCCCAACATAGCGAGGTCCTGCAACGTCTGCTTCATCCACGACTTTCCTAATCGTAGCGATGTCCTCAGGTGAAATCTTAATTTTCCCCGCCCTGGTATTCTCCTCGACGCGGGATGCCGTGTGGCTGCCTGGAATGACGACCCCTGAAGAGAGTAGGAGTGAGGGACACAAAATCCATTCAGGAAGATAACTCACAGTTTGGGTGAACGCCCAAAATCCAAGCAAGTGTGACTTGAGAGCTCGAGCTTGTGATCCCGAGTTTCGTGGCTATAGCTTGGATTTTATCGGCTATGATGAGAAGTTTTCCTCTGAAAACCGGGGAAGGTTGAGGCGTGCATCCTTCGGATCGAAGTCCACATGGGAGCGGAACCTAGCACACAGAATATTCAGAATACACAGAGTAAGAAACCCACATCCCAAGCTTACCTCCCGCTGATCATCCCCCTCCCAAGCGGACTGTATGCCACCAAAGAAACTCCCAAC
>Ga0307517_10005982_pt1 | contig 18145 bp, 12 predicted proteins | sample 23_EM_MG_FD_194515 | JGI IMG/M metagenome (GOLD analysis project Ga0307517, IMG submission 194515) | Populus trichocarpa ectomycorrhiza microbial communities from riparian zone in the Pacific Northwest, United States - 23_EM | ecosystem: Host-associated > Plants > Roots > Unclassified | place... | reverse complement strand
CTATGACCTATCACTATGCAGAAGATGATGTCATGCTCCACATCTTTGTCAAATACAAAATGAGACTAATAAAACCATGGAGCAAGCACCTAAATCAAAGTTTAATTATAACCATCTAGGTGGTGGCCCAATGGTAAGAGCTTGAGACCAAGAGGTTTGCTCCCTCTGTGGTCTCAGGTTCGAACCCTGTGGTTGCTCATATGATGGTCACTGGAGACTTGCATGGTTGTTAACTTCAAGGCCCGTGGGATTAGTCAAGGTGCGCACAAACTGACCCGAATACCCACATTAAACTAAAAGAAAGTTACCCGAATACCCACATTAAACTAAAAGAAAGTTCAAATATCAAAAGGCACAAAGTGAGTGCTCACCCTACTACAAAAGCAATACAATGAGGAGAGAGTACTGAAAACTATAGCACAGAAACAAACAGGTAGCTAACAAGCTATCTAATTTCCCACTTCAAAGTTTCCATTGGTTTATACAAGTCCACATCTGGGATTACTTTTAACTTTCTGCAACAATTTAGCATTTGCAAGATCAAAATTTGGACTTTTCTAGAGCTGAGTTGGATTTTTCCCAACGTATGTGCAAAATTTTCAGCTCAAAATACCAGAGAGTCCACCGCTGTCAGAGATTTTACATATTGCTCTTTAGGGGGAGCTTCTCCTGCCATTGGGCTCGTAGGCCTGGCACCCATCGGAAAACTCAACTACTGAACGGATGGAGAATCTAAATGTGGCGTTTGGTCTGAAAACAGTGTGCTTACAAACTATGCTCTCCATATAAATAGCTTACGGACATTTGTTGAGATCAAAATTAATTTTTGCAATGCCCCTTTCGAATTTTCTTCTTAAACGCCCTCTTGAGAAGAATCATGAGGCAATCCGAATTTGAACCTCTTCATAGTTCCTGCATCCTTGTTCTTAAAGATGACGTGCCTCAAGATGTGATCAAATCTGGCCGCTTTTACTTCTTAGCTGCCCCCTTTTTTTCCATTTTTACCTAACTTTCTACTCTTTGAACCTCTGTTCTTCGTATAAGAAATTCTGTCTGCCTTCTTCTGCCTCTTCTTCCGAACTTGTTCAAGATCCTTAATTTCTGAACGCACATTAGCATTAGGCAGAGATCCCTGGCTTTTGCTCCCTCTGAAGTTTCTATTATTCCCGCGTAATCGGCAGTCTCCTGCAACAAAATAAAGAAATAAGCATCTATTGCTATGTTTTTCTTCTCGATGTTTATACAGCAAATCACAAGAAGCTTTTCTTCTTATGCAATGAACTAATATCTACCGTCGAGAAACTGGAAAAGGCCGTAGTCCAAGAAAGCAAATGCATTGATATTCTCCAGGGAAACATGTAAAGAAACCCTTCAACATGTTTTAAACTTGTACATGAATATTAATTTCCATAAAACAAAACAAGACAATCCAAAATATTACGTGTAGTATCAGAAAAGAAAGTGATTTTGATCACCAAAATATATATTTTATATTGGAGAAGTACAGACCTTTTTTCTCAAATAAGTTTTTTCGATAGCTAGGAAGGATATCTCAAATAAGTTTCACACAAGTACTTCCCAAGTCAAGTCCTGCTAACTAGTTTTGGAGAAACTTCTTTCAAGTGACAACAAATTTCAAAGAGAAAACATCAAGGCGTGGATATTGATGGAGAAGCAAAACAGCCAAACAAACAAACATGTTTGTAAGGTTACAACAAACCTAGTAAATATCGACAATCAATATCTATCGAGAGGGATTTTTTTTTTTTAATTAATGTAGGTGTCCGGATTAGCTTGCGTGCACCTCGACTAGTCCCACGGGCCCTGAAATTATTGACTAGAGAGGGATATTCTTGATACCAGGCATTATTGCGGTTAATAAATCAAGAACCTTAAATCACATCAATCTTAGGGACATTAATTTTTCACACGCACGAGTTGATTGCAGTTAAACAACTCAAGTCTAAATCAAACAATTTATTTTATAAGATTGAAAAACCTTAAAAAAAATTACATAGACAACTTAGTAATTAATTTATATTTTGTTATTGTTATCTCAATTAAAATTACATATAACAGAATCAAAACATAACATTTTTTATATAAGATAATTTAATAATCTCAAGTCTAATAATAACTTACACAACTGTTGTGTGAGCCTTTCCATAGATATAAGTGATTTTTTCTTATAAAATTCTCATGTAGGTCAGTTTAGTGTGCATATCTTATGACAATTATTTCCATATTAGTTTTATGTATCACTTATATCTTAACTTATAAGAATAATTACTTCCTTTCATGAAAAAAAAAAAAAAACACAATGTGTACCAATATGTACAGCTCTAATGACCGTCTAGTATTTAAAAGAGCATCGATTAAAAACATTTTAGAAATACTATTTTAATGCAATATAAATATTCATGTCTCATTAACTTTATCTTTATTCCAGATACATTAATTTAATATTATATAAATATTAAAAATAAATTAAATATTTATTAATTCCCACACAAGTATACTAAAATAACATTCACCTCGGCATCTTGAATCACAGCCTTAATCCTGGTGACGGTGTCGTTGAGCTTCTGTAATTAATTGATCCTTGAGCCCCCCACCATGGTGCAACCTCCTGAGCAGTTAGGGAACATAGCCTGTTTATTATTTCCTCCGTAATATCGAAGAGCACAACTTCAGCCATTATTTTTTCGTAAATGGTTAGAAATGATGATCAGTTTGTATGCTAAAAGGGTTCTGTATACTGCAGAAAATAATGCGTATACTGTTGAAGCTACAGCAGAAATCCTTCAAGGGGGCTATTATTAATTGCAGGCAGCAGGAGCTAATTAAGGGTAAGGGGCAAGTGGGAGAGGTGTAGGACACAGTCTAGCCAGCCATTTATGACGACTTGATCAGCACTGATTGCGGTAAAAGAGACAGGAATCATTAACATGGGAAGAGCTCAAGGTCACAGACCTCGAATGCCTGGGTTCGAAGTAACATGGCGGTGTTTCTGAGCGTTTTGAAAAGTCTGCCATAGATACAAACAGGTAGCTAGCATATTTATTTCTTCAAAGTTTTTTTGTTTTTTAAAGTATTTTTTATTTTAAAATATTTTTTTATTTTTTAAATTTATTTTTAATATCTAAATATCAAAATAATTCAAAAATACTAAAAAAATATTAATTTAAAATTTTTAAGAATTTACATATTTTTAAAAACACAATTAAACCATTAAAAAAATTGTTACGAACAATTAAAAAAAAAATTAAAACCACATTTGTTGTTTTAGATAAAAAAAATAAAATATTTAGAGTTATATTCGGGTCTCTCCGGGTTTGACAAGTCAACAAGTCAAGTTATAAATGAAACTTGACATAAATTAGGTTTAGTAATTGAAATCTTTAACAATCTTCTCTTTGAGAAAAGTATGGACAAAATAAATGCACAACACAACCTTGGAGTTGATAAGCTTAATAAATTGCTTGTTTTTACGATTGAAACTGTGTTTGTATTTATTTTAAAAGTATATTTAGTTTAAAAAAATATTTAATTAATATTTTTTAATATTTTTTTAAAGGATTTTCATGTGTTAATATAAAAAAATCCTTAAATAAAAAAATATTTTAAAAAAGTACTCATGGATACAATACCAAGATTAACAAAAACAAAACAAAATAAAATAAAATTATAAAGAACTTGCAATGGAAGTGACACTAGTGCCTTCTAAGGGCAGCAATCTAGCCAGTAGACTTTTCTTTTTATTTGTTAATTACTTTATCACTACCTTTCTGCTTCAGCTTCCCCCCATAGCTTACTTAGTACTTTATCCTTTCTTTACTCTCTTCTTTTCACCTCTTTTTTATTTGTTTCTACTTTTCATTTCCAACTAGTTATATGCAACTGTAATTCTAAACTCGGTTTAATTTATAACTTAAATAATATATTAGGTATATCAATCTTTGAATCGGTGGGTTTATCATAGTTTATTTTTTAATTTTTGCTAAAAAAAACTAAAATAATATTATTTTTAATAAAAATTATTGTTTGAGTTCCTCGAGCACGAGTTGATTTGTTGAATTATTTAAAATTGATGAATTTAACTTCCTAAACAGTTTAATGCTAAATCTTGCTTGGACTAGTTCCCAGATCAACTGCTTACCGAGAAACCAAATCAATCTGTTAAAATGGTCAAAGATTTGATAAAAATGTTGAAAATAATTCGAGGGGTGCAAAAATCACCATGAACTCACTCAATCATGAGAGAAGAAAGTTGGCCCATTAACAGGTGAGAATATTCTTCGATGGGCCAATGGAGAAAAATGCGAAAGTGGATTGGAAAATCAGCTGATCAGAGAAAAAAGTAATAAAATTTGCTGAACTTTAAAAAAAAAAAAAAAAATACAAAGAAAAGTCACAAAAATCACACCACCGTGATTGGCTGGCCACATCATGGACTTCTTCTTCATCATAAGAGCCAAATTATTGGCAATTTTCGTACCGTAATTCAAACCACCACGAAACGGCAGCCCAGTGTTGTCTCTTTTGTCATGGACATGTTTGTCTCTTTCAAGCTGGAATTGCTTTCCCACCTTGACAAGAGGCACCTTCCTTCTATTTTCCTATGTCCAATTCAATCAATGAAAGCATCTTTGCTTGGGTTCACGTAGAAACTTTAATTTGATTGATCGTAGGTATTTGATTTTCTTTTTAAATATACTATATAGATGTAAAAGTTTGGCTCTTAAACTCACTATAAAACGATGTATGGAGGTTGCACCGCAAGAAAAATATCATTTTTAATATTTTTTCTAGCAAAATGTCATCGTGTTGCTAAATAGAAAATAATATTACAGGATTCTATCGAACATGCAACTTGGTAAATTCATGCTTCATGTCGGGAGACAAATTGATTTAGAATTGTCACGGATGGAGTAAATTTGTAGGAGAACATGCATCCCTTGCAAGATCTTCCCCACATGATAATGGAGATTGAGTTTGAATAATAAATGATAAATAATAATTCCAGACCTCCCGTGATCTTGATTGTTGAATTGATTAAGGTATAATGCTGGCTCAATGATTCAAGAATCTTTGAATTAAATTACAAAATAAAATCCCTTTAATTGTTAGATTAATTAAAGTATATATAATTAGATACCGTATCACATGAAGCCAAGACTTATAAAACTCAACAGTACAAACTGTAAACAGTTAAACAATCTGAGATATTTGAGATTTTTTTTTTAATAATATCTTCAATATTAACACATTAAAATCATCCATCTCTTACAAATAATTTTCAAATTTAATGGAAGACACAATTCCAAAAATTTGATCTTTGCATTGAAGTATACAGGGAGAGAAGTCAAGAGGGAGAGGAGAAACGGTGACTAGATAGAAAAACAAAAGCATACCCCATCAGCGGTTATCTTCTTTTTCCATTTTCACTCAACAACTCAGAAAAAAACATCTTCCTCGACAAAGGCTCCACCTTTTTCTCTCCTTCTTATCAATTCCTTGTCTGTCTCTTTCATTCTTGAATTCCTGTTGGTGTCACTTAAATTCTTGTGTTTTTTCTCTGAGATTCTTTGAAACTTCTGATGGTTCTTTCTTAGTTTTGAAAAGGGAGTTCATTTATAGATATTTTGGATTCCATTTCTGTTTCCCTTTTTCTCTTGGTCTGTTTCTTTGCTTCTGATCTCTTTCTCTCACAACCAGGTACATAGCAGTTTAAAGTTTTGATCTTTCTTGATTTCCCATGTAAATTTTTTTGCTGCCATGTTGTGATATCTGAAATTGGTATCCGGGCCTTTCTGCTATGTTGTGTTGTTGATATCTTTTAATGTGATTGACCCCAAGAAAAGAGGAGTCTGGTTGTTTGCTATTTTTTAAATTAGGCTTCTTTTTATGGAAAGTTCATGTTTTTTAACTGCTGTGGTCCAAATTACTATCCGGGTATGCTGTATCTTTCTTTATTTTAGCATATCTCTAATGTTGCTATTTTCAATGTATATTTTGTTTTGTTCTGTTCTGTTATATTCATTGATCTGAATCTTTTTTTATTCAGTTACTGCATTTCAAATTTGCTGTTGGATTTTTGTACTTGGCTTACTTGAGCTCATCTAGGATCTTTACTAGCAGTTGTTTTTACATGGACATTAATTATGGCTTTAATTCTTTTTAAAGATTGGACATTTTTTGAGTGAAACCTAATTTCTTTTCATGCTGCTTGTTTGTTAATGGTTTGAATTTGTTTTGATCAGTTAATGACTTCATCTTTGATCTGGTGCACTGTGATGAATTAGGAATAGAAACAAGTTTGACAATTATCTTAATCTGAAAGATTTTTTTGAAAAATGGCTTGATCTTTTCGGAGGGTTTTGCTAGTTTTAAGCGTCACAATCTAAATTTTCAGATTCTTGGTAACTGAAGAAAGCATTAAGGCTAGAATAAAGTGCATATAGGAGCTTGTAGTTGACGTTGTAGTTTGCTTTTTTTGTTGGCTGGAGTTGTTGTGTCCAATTTTTTCTTGTGTTTTTACTTACTCGTAAATACTTGCTCTTTGATTTTGGATAGTGATGGGGATATACCTCAGTTCTCCGAAGACGGAGAAATTCTCAGAGGATGGCCAGAATGGTAGGCTTAGATACGGTTTATCATCTATGCAAGGTTGGCGTGCAACCATGGAAGATGCGGTGAGTCCAGCATTTGATCTATGTGAATATGCTAGGTTTTTAAATCTTGTTACCAACAACCTTGATGCTTTAATTGCCCATTGATTAATACAACACATGAATATACTGATGACATTATGTGGGGGTGTCTTAAAGATTTTGTAACAGGATAGTACTAATGATAAATTTGGTTAGGCAGGAATTCATCCTACTGGAATGCAAATACAATATGTGATGTATTTTTTCAAAGTTTGAGGAAGTAACTAATTACAGCTCTTAAAAAAAGTGTTGTGTTATAGGTTCTTTGGTGCCAAATTATCTAGAATCCATTTAAATTTTCCTACCTTTTTTCCTGTAGAAGTGGGGGGAAAATATGATCATAAAAAAATGGAATTTCTTTAATGTTCTTGGAAATGTATCTAGAGAAAGTTTTGTGAAACAGTACTTGCTCCTCAATTCCAAAGGCATCTTCTGCAAAACAAACTCCTCTCTTCTCTAGTCATAGACTATATTCTCCTCCTCTTACCTTTTCTATTTTTCTTGGCACCGATTCCACAGACATTTGATCATTGCCACAAAAAACTCGTTTAGTATCGGCATATCATCTCATTTTTAAGGTGTCATTATTGTCTGTTTGTATTCCAAAATATTGTCATAGTGCTCTTCTCTTGCATGCTAGCCAACTTCATAGCATATATTATTACATGTGCTGTATAGTTGAGTTTATTTTTTACATCATGGATATGATGTCAGTTACGTGGTTATTATTATTTGTGTTGTAGCATGCTGCAATAACCGATTTGGATGCTACCACTTCATTCTTTGGTGTTTATGATGGCCATGGAGGTAAGAACTGCAAGTTTCAGGTACATGTGAATATGGTACGTGATCATTGCTTAACTAAAATGTGCTTTTCCTGAATCTTCACCAAGTCCGATTTCATTGTTTTTTGGGTTGATTTCTGGTTATGCCCTTAAATGAACAAAATCAAAGTTGTATTAGCAATGTTCAATTCCAGTGAACAGAATATTAGTCTCTGACCATTTTAAAATCTTAATATTATTTTGCTTATTCTTTTTTCAGACTTAAGTTTTTGTTTATTACTCATTTTAAGTTTGCAATCTGCTAATGATGATTGTGGGAAAAGAATCCATGTATCCAAACTCAACTTGTTCAGACATGAGACTTAGTGGAGTCTGGTTATTTGTGATGGAAATGTGCATCCAGTAGACAATGGCTGTGGGGGTTATGCAATAAAATTATCTGCCAAAAAATTCCCTTTTTATTGTCAACGATGCTTATCTCATATGGGTGGTTTTTCAATTCTAAATGCGTCCTTGTATGCTCTGCTTGTACCTAGGTCAGTGTGTTAGTATAATTGACGTTTAGGTCATTGTCACTCATATTAATCCAGTAACTTACAGGTAAAGTAGTTGCGAAATTCTGTGCCAAGTTTCTCCATCAGCAGGTTCTCAAGAATGAAGCATATGCAGCAGGAGATATAGGAACTTCTGTCCAGAAAGCATTTTTCAGGTTACTTGATTTAATTACTAGGAGTTTTTTCTTTCTCCCTCTTGAAGACTAATTTGAAGTGCACAGTAAGGTGCGGACGTAATAATGTTGCCACAGTGGTTTATTATGATCTGATGTTATTCTCCACCGTCTATGCATGAGTTTTGAGCCTTAGTAATTATAAACTAGTCATATCAATAATATATCTTATTAGTATTTTGATACAATTTTCTTAATGTTAGTTTCTTCTCTCTATTGCTTTATATTTTTTTGTACTTGGAAAATTTGTCCCTTTGCATGGACGTTTGGTTATTTTAGGATTTATAGTTCTGTAAATGCCCTCTTTTTATTTAAAAGGATATTGCAAATAATCATAGGTGCTTGCTCATGATTTCATTTTATGCATCTCATGCAGAATGGACGAGATGATGTGTGGCCAGAGAGGTTGGAGGGAATTGGCATCTTTGGGTGATAAAATAAACAAGTTTACTGGCATGATAGAAGGGTTGATATGGTCTCCAAGGTGTGGTGATAGCAATGAACAACTTGATAATTGGGCCTTTGAAGAGGTATTTTATACACAAATGGAATACACTGCAGCTATTGCCTTAGTATAATAGTCTCCAACTATGTTAATTTAAGTTATGCTTCTAGGTTTGGTTCTTTGGATTTAGAGGTCAACCACCCAAGTAGTGGTTGTTCCTGTGAAATCTGGAAGTTCAAACTCAAGTGTTACTCATGCGTTGTAGTTTATCCTTCTATTTGTGCTTAAGAGTTCATATTCAGATTGGAATCAGTTGACAGAATTAGTAAAGTTTTTTGAACATTCTTAGTTCTTTTTAAACCAAAGGTTAATGATAATTCATTAAGAAACCAATTACCATTAGTCATTCCTTGGAAAATGATGGTTAAAGACCTGATATGTGAGTGGTTACAGCTGTCAGCATCAAAGTTCTTGAACACAGGGATCAGGATTCCCCAACTTAGCTGTATTTTCATTTTTAAATGCAGCAGTGTTGCACTCATTTTTCCCAGTTATTATCACAACACATACTGTGTGTGCATGCGTACACCCTTTTGAATTCATTTGGTACAACTTGCTTCGAGACTGTATAATACACACTGTTGTTCATTTTTCCCAGTTATTTTCACAACACATACTGTGTGTGCATGCGTACACCCTTTTGAATTCATTTGGTACAACTTGCTTCGAGACTGTATAATACACACTGTCGTTTATTTCCCTTTGATGTCCATATGCATTTGGTTTGTCAGCCAAGATGAATCTGAGAAAATGGTTGGATCATTATTACTTATGAATGAGTAGATAATTACCACATGAGGTCTTCATCCAAATATTTTGTTGATGATATGCAACTTATTAGACCATTAAATTATTCTTATGTTATTTAGCTATCTGGGGTTTTCTGTTTTCAGGAAAAAAAAATGTGATTTTGTCTTTACTATCATGTTCTACAATGTTAAAATTTTAACATTTATTCTGATCGGGATCTTAGGTTGCTTGCTCAGACTTAGTTGGAGTCCAAAGGTCATAATATTGATTAAAAATTTGCCTAGCTAATATCATGTTTTAAACACATTGGCCATTAACCATGCATACTGCAACAATGAATCTTTCTGTATTTCTCTGTATCATTCAATAATAATGGTTAAGAACTCATTTTATTCTTAACATGGTGATTAGGGTCCTCACTCTAACTTCTCTGGACCAACTTCTGGTTGCACAGCCTGTGTTGGGATTATTAGAAACAATCAACTCATTGTTGCGAATGCTGGTGATTCTCGATGTGTGATATCTAGAAAGGGCCAGGTATTTTTCAGTTAACTAGAAACGATGGTTTGATTTTTTCCCTGAAGACTAAAGGTTGTTTGTAGGGGAGGGTTTTTTGGAATTGTTAAAAAATCTTGCGACTTTACTTCTGCCTCAGCTAATCATCAATTCACCTTTTCTCTCAAGTATTAATGTGATGGGGATAGTATCCTGATAAATGGACATAAAGGTATATTGTTGATATGGACAAAACCTTGTATAAATATTTCGATAAACATTGCTCTTTTTGATGCAGGCATACAATTTGTCTAGAGATCACAAACCTGATCTTGAGGCTGAGAAAGAAAGGATTTTAAAAGCTGGTGGTTTCATACATGCAGGACGGGTCAATGGCAGTTTAAATCTTGCGAGGGCTATAGGTACCTAACATTCCTGTGAACTCCTGATCTCAGTCCCTTATTCTGAGTGTGGCTTTTATACTCAATCCCTGGGCTTACTGCGTCTGGATTTCCTCATGAGAAGTGATTAGGTGCCGAGCACAAGGCTAAAACTTTTTTGTTTTCCATACTGAAAAGCAATGAGTATGCATTGCACTTACAAAAGCATGTTTGCACCCCCCCATCCATGTGCGCACTCACTACCACTCCCACTGACACCTGTATCTTTGTATTCATGTCCATGCTAGTATTTGTTGATGCACACATATAACATGGTATGCATCTTAATGAGTGTGCCCGCCCTCTTGCTTGCATTTATATGCGAGAGAGGTATCTTCTTTCAATTTTCATTTTTTCTTTTGTAATGCAGGTGATGTGGAATTCAAGCAGAATAAGTTTTTGCCTGTTGAAAAGCAAATTGTGACAGCCAATCCAGATATAAACATTGTATGCTTATTCTTCTTTCTGCAATGTTTTCATTCAAACAATTTGCTCTTCTAGATAAACCTTGCTTATCATTCTTTTTGAAGTATGGTTTTATTTTTTTCCTCCCTCTTTGGACCTTATTCTATTCCTGCATCAGGTCGAGCTCTGTGATGATGATGACTTTCTTGTGCTGGCATGTGACGGAATATGGTATGCGTCTAATGTTACCTTTTGTAGTTAGTACCTTAGAAGGTTGTTTCATGATGTGCTGATTCTCTTTCCAAAAGAAATAAAACATGCATGGATCTTAGTAATGAAAATGCAATACCTAAAAAAACCATGAGGGCAGGCTTTGGTAGTTTAATTGAAGGAAACTCAATGGAACATATAAAGTGAGGTTTAGCCATAGCTGTTGGCCACATATATACCTGAGAAGAACTTGCAAATTAGTGAACACTGTTCTATTCGAATTAGGGTACAAATCAGTCTGCAATGTTTAGTGACATAAAATCATTGATTGTGGTGTGTGGATGATTGGCGCTTGTTCATTGTGCTTCCATGACTTGGAAGATAACACTTCTTTAACAACCCTGAAGTTTCAAAAATTGTCAAAGACTGCATTTGAATCTTTTGTTCACTTTACATGAATCTGTAGATCACATGGATAGGCCTGGGAACTCTGCTGATAATCAAATTTTATTCATTTTGTAGAACTATTGGTAGCAACTTCATGAATAATTAATTTCAAGCGGATAATTGGTCACTTTTCTTGTTTCAGGGATTGCATGTCAAGCCAGCAACTAGTAGATTTTATTCATGAACAACTTCAAGTGGTATGTGGTTTTGGACCTCTTGTTACGTTTGACGAGCATGGTTTTGAAATATTCGGTTTTAGCTGTTTTATTCATCTCCCCATTTATGTCATTCTGAAGTTAGACCTCGCTGAACTATTTGGGTAGAGAGCTTATGTGATATAAGATCAGTATCAATCTACCATTCACTTGGAGGAAAAAATGAAAAAAAAAAGATCTTGTTGATTCTAGTCAATTTTACTCTCTGAATTATGTTCTTCGATCTACATTTGCTAAGTTATACGTGTCAAAAGTCTGACGGAAACTTCAATAATGCAGGAAAACAAGCTCTCTGCAGTGTGTGAGAGAGTCCTTGATAGGTGTTTAGCGCCATCAATAATAGGTGGTGAGGGATGTGACAATATGACCATGATCATGGTACAGTTCAAGAAACCTATCGGGTCCACTGCCTCCGCAGACGAGCAATCCTCACAATCTGAACCTGCTGTTGCTGAATCTAAACCAGTGGAAAGTTAACTGAAGTACGATACATAACCTCCTTACAATGTCTCAAATGCTATTTTCCAGCCTCCGGATGGAAAAACATTACGAGGGTCCTGCTTTTTCTCGAGAAGCCAGGTCCTTGGATTCATATTTGTAGATGGTTTAACATGGATGCATGAAACATTAAGAACAATCGTTTGATGTTCTGATGCGTGCTTATAAAACCAACGTGTTCTTAAGTTTTAAGTATAGATGTAAAATCCAATGCTGGGGCTGGGATAAGATCCAGGTCGGATTGACCTTTAAATTTTTTTAAAAGGATAAGAACAATGTTTATATATATATATATATATAAGACGAGAGCGAGTTTTGACAATATCAACTAGGTTTTTTCCTTCTATTTTATTTTTTAACAGACTTCAAGTTATTCAGGTTTTCAGTATAGGTTTTATTGTCATCTGGAGAAAATTCCCGAAAGCAGCATTTTTCTGCCCTTTTATTTTCCTGCGTTTCGCACGCGATTTAGCTTTGGAATCATGCACAGTAAGCATTTTTTTTTTTTTTTTGTTAACCAAACATTTGTTTCTTGTGTTTTTGAAAAAACGCAACCTCTAACACTAGCCAAACTTACTCTAACATTTGTTTCCGGTGATTGCTAATGCCCTGAACCATCTCCTTGCCGTACTCTGATTCTGCACCAAAAACCACGCCTCTAAAGTTTATTAAAATATGGTTATGATTTTAGAATCTATATTTTCCATTTTCTGAAAACATCTAAATATAAATTCAAAGTCTAGTCTTAGTTATTGCCTAAATTGTCTGTGCTGAGGACATGAAGATGCCAACTTCTGTTTTGTCTGTGGTCTCATTGGGAATTTTGTTCAAATCTAAAATCTATGTAGGTTGACAAGTAATCCACTTTGTTCTTTATGATTTTAAAGGTTTAATCAGGTGATTAAGTGGATTTTCTCTTTGTTATCATCTAGGGTTTAAATCATAAGAGAGATTATAACACACAAATTTCTCTTGACTCTCTAATTATTGATAATTTGCTCTAGTGAAGGGACCTTCATCCCTTGATTTATTGATGCCATTAACAATTTTTTTTTTATTATATCGAGTTCTAACTTTTTAAAAAAATAAAAAAAACACATTTTTTTTAATCACTCATTTTATTAAGTGATTTTGGTGCAGGCACACAAGATGAACACAATTTAGTTCAGGAAACACCCTCAGGACTTCTCAACAATGGTAATGAAGAAAAAAATTGCATTTTTTATATTTTCTCTTAGGTAGAAGCAAGCCCTAATCTCAAAATTGTCTATATTTGTAGGGACAGGAAGGGCTAGGCAGTCCAAATGCTCACATAGAGATATTGTGATTGCACAAGCCCAGGTTCAATCCCAACCAAGTGGTTTACCAACTTTCTTGGTGGAAATTACCTATACAAATACAAAGGTGCAAGTTTCTAACATCCATTTCTATTGTGAGCAATTCAGCTCTGCAATCGACATCAGACCTGATGTATTCAAGTGCATTGCTGTCAATGACTCTCTCGTCAACGGGGGCAAACCACTCGCTCCTGGCTTAACCCTATCCTTCACATATGCTAACAGTTTCAAATACCCTCTTTCAGTTAACACCATTAAATGTTGAAGCATATGTAGACATTTTAGTTTCTAGATGTGTCAGAAACTGATGATAATGGATTGCCATTGTTTATCGGTTTTTGACACACAAGATGGCAACATTGCTTCATTACTAGCCTCGGTTGTATTGTCATTAGTCCCCAAGTCGTCGTCGTCGTCTACATGTTGAGATTGTGTCATTTGGTAGTTTTCTCTCAAAATCAATCAGGTCTTCGTTCCAAGAGGAAGTCCTGGTGGTTAAAATTGAAATATGGGGGAGGGATACGTCCATTATGTAATCTAAGTCCCCTGTTGAACACTTGAACCTTCGGATTAAAAAGAAAAGGAGGGTAAATTAGAAGTCCCATAGGAAAGATTTTCCGGTTGATGTACAAAAACACAAGCAGTTGCTCATTCTTATTTAGCAGCATCCTTACTACCGTGCTTTTCTTGCTGCGATGCTGAATAACGTAGGTACTGGTTATATCCTTCAAATAATGAAACTCCAGACTTGCAGCAATAATACCAACACCAGACACTACTATGGATATAGCAAAGAAAACAAGTTGGCGGATGCATACATTTTTGAGTTTCATAATTGTTGATGGTGTCAAGGAATGAGTGTATGTGAATAATTGTTGGTGGTGTCAAGGGATGAGTCTATAATGAAATTCTATATCTAGAAGTGCTATTAGGTTAATGCAACCAAGACATGGCAACACAGGCAGTAGTCAGAGATGACAGTGGAGGCAGAGGAAGAGAAACACAAGGTGAGAATGTGAAGGAGGCAGTGAAACTGCTCAACCGACTATCTGCCAATAAAATGTGCAACAAAGGGAGTAACTACGGGAAAAACATTATTCTGGGATGTTATTGAAACACAACCTTATGGGACTGATAATTTAGAGAGGGAAGAAATTATCATCTACTGAGTCCACATTCAAGGCTTGTAGGAAGGAAAGAACCACCACAGGCACAAATATTGTGAAACTTGAAAACAAAGAAGTATAATCAGCCATAGTAAACTTTACTATAATGATGTACAAGATGCATCAAAACTGCTCTTCGCACTTTGCAATATCAAAAATCGAAAAGATAAATCGAAAGACTATCCTGATGAATATACGAATAATTCTCTAGCCAGTCAATAGCTAAAAGACGTTAGACGTTCAAAGTCACCTGATCTTGCAATAAAATTTTCTTCTTCCCTACGCTTTTGCCTTTGATTAAGCCGTTCTTAGGTGTTATTCACTCAATGGCTTCCCAACAAACTTCCCTTGATATGGCATAGATGAATATTTCCCAGGAACTAGATCTTCTACAGGTGAAGATATCTTAGGAACAAGATCTTCCATGCATGGATCTTTCTCTGGAACAAGACTTTGCACCAGGTTACCCGATTGCATCTTCATAAAAAATTCATGCCGCTGTCTTAAAAATCTAAAAATCAAGAACGAAAAAGATCAATCCAGGAATGAATTATACCATTCTAGCATTTTATGAAGCTATGGTGATCCATACAATTCAAGAATACATAGAACATACCTAACTTCAGCCGAAAGAATCTCTCTTTTCTGCTCAACTGTTCGCAATTTTCTCTTCTTTGAAACAAAATCCTAAACAAAAATCAGCACAAAACTATCAAAAGAATGACCTATTATGCATCATCTTAAGCAATTTCAAATTTTCAATTCTTTTTATTACAAGACCCCAGAACTAAGCAGCCAACTGTCAGTTGAAGGGTTAAACAACTATGTTTGCTTTTGCCGGGTGGAGTTTTTGCCTCAAACTTGAGAACCAAAACATAGAACAAATTATTCAAACTCCATTGTTTTTCCTCATCAAATATCGAAATCAAAGCATGATTTTCTAAATAAAAATCCTCAACAAAACCATCAAGAACATTAACAAAGGCACGTATCCATAAATACATGAAAATTGAAAAACAAGATTCTCAAATTAAAATATAACACATAAATAATTCAATTAAAAGAGAAAAAATCTGACCTTTTGCAATTCCAAGAAATCCTCCAGTAGGTTTTGATATTTCACTCTATTTATTGCTCCCTCATCAACAAATTGAGATTGATGAGAATTCACAGCAACCCTTTTCTTATTATTCTTCGACATTGTGTATCTCCACTATAATTCTTGCAGTTAAGCCAAAAAAATTTGACAAGAAGGTATAGAAAAGCAAAATTTGGTGAGAACTAATGAAACCCTTTAGATTTCTTAACCCAAAATTCAATAAACACTCTTTAATAAAGCAAAACAAGAAATAAATCCGGTTGAAATAAGGATATTATTTTTAAAAATTCTCTTTTTATAAAGAAAAAAATATAAAGACACAAACTTGATGAAAACCTATAAAAAACCTTTCCATCTTCTCCTTCAAAATCACTAAAACTTGGTGATTAAGCAAAGAAAACAAAACCCCAATTCAACTTAAACAAGAAAACCAACATTTTCGCATCCTAGAGAGAGAAACATATAAAGGGCAAAGATTTAGAGAGAAGCAAAAACAATATAAAAAGAACAAAGAAAATCACTCCAACAAGGAGACAGCCAGCCAGTCATGTAAATTGAGTTCTACTTCTGGGAAACTCCTATATATGAGAAACCAAAAAAGCCCATGTAGGAAAGAAGAAACTCTTAAACATGAGCTATGAAAATGGGGTTCAAGAAAGGGCATTTATGGAAAAAGATACAATCTTTTTTTCATTTTGGATGTTTTGGAGACGGAATTCGAGAGGTGTGATTGGATGACAATTCTTTGCTTCCATTTTTTACCTTAAGAATATATTTTGTTTTTGTGTAGAAATTTTGGTCCAGCTGGGCCATTTTAGAGGTGATAGAGAGGTGGAGGATGTGGTCATTGTAGTCTTGGAGGATTCTTCTGGGCATGGTAGAGAGTGTGTGTGTGCAGGCAGGTGATCAATGGCTACTGTTTTGCTACATGGAGGATCTTGGAATGGTTCTGCTTGACATGGCAAGGACAATGACTTAAATTACCAAATCGCCCTCATCCAATTTTTGGTGTGTATATATATATTAAATTATTTTGACAAACCTAAAAAATGTTTCCTTTTCCCAAATATTTTTTATATCAATTTTCTCCTTCAAGTTTCAAAGATTTTCAATTAAGTATTTGTTTCTATATTTGATTATAGTTTGCATCTTAATTATTATTATTATTATTTTAAAAATGATGTAATCTTTTTATAAATAACATTTTTTATTAAGGAATTCTCATAAAAGGTTCTAATTAAGGAATTAAAATCTTTTGAGGATAAAATTGATATAAAAATTTATTTGGAGTAAAATTAATATTAACATAAAAGGTGGAATTTTTAAAGTTTGCCCATAAAAGTTTTGAGTGAAGTTCATTTTGGGACATGAAGAATGTATTTAAGCTATGTTTGTTTTTTTGAATTCACTTTTCGGGAAATCACTTTCCAAACTTTCCTGTGTTTATTTGCCATTAGGAAAGTTGGTCAACGAAAAACACTTTCCAGTCAAAGAAAAATTTGGCTTGGTTTTCAGGAAAGTGTTTTCCTGAAAAATTTGGACAGAAAACACTTTTCAGAAGTTGTGAAAAATTTAGAAATGTCATATTATTTGCTGATTATATCAAATTTGATCCTCAAACTTTTGATTGCTATATATATTTTGTTTTGAATATTTATTTTTAAATTTCATCTCTTAAAATTTAATTTTGATATTAACTTTGGTTCTCATTTTTATAATTGTTATTTACTTTTCCCTTATCATTTTTTATTGAAATTTTTTATGTATCAAATTTGGTCCTCATTTTTTTTATTGTTACTTATTTTATTTGAAATAATTTATAAAATGTTAATTATTATTATTTTAATTTCTTCATCTTTTTTTTTATTTGATATCTATTATTTTGATTATTATTTATTTTATTTGAGATAATTTATGAAATTATATTTTTTTTCAATTTCATTCTCATTCAACTTTTTAATTTGTAAGATTTTCTCCTCATTATTTTAATAAACTTGAAAAAAATAAAACATTAATAAGTTATTTTCCAACTCATTTTCCATGACATAACCAAACACTGGAAAATGTTTTCCAAATTATTTTTCATTACACTACTAAACATCAGAAAATAATTCACTTTCTCGGAATTCATTTTCTCGGAATTCACTTTTTAAAATAAAACTATTTTCCAGCAAACAAACAGGGCTTAGATGCAACTCAAAAGTAAAGGATAGAATTTTAATAATGATTCTCTTTGTAGGTTTTGGTTTAAATGAATGAGTTGCTTTATATAGCCAGGTTATTGTACCTAGTATGACTCATTATTAAATTAATCTAATTAAAAACATATTATTTTATTTAAAAAAAAAACAAT
>Ga0307517_10005981_pt1 | contig 18145 bp, 9 predicted proteins | sample 23_EM_MG_FD_194515 | JGI IMG/M metagenome (GOLD analysis project Ga0307517, IMG submission 194515) | Populus trichocarpa ectomycorrhiza microbial communities from riparian zone in the Pacific Northwest, United States - 23_EM | ecosystem: Host-associated > Plants > Roots > Unclassified | place... | reverse complement strand
TTGTGCCTTATTAATGAATGGAATGCAATTATAAATCTGCAGAATGATATGGTGAAAAACATCCAGAACCTGAAGACTTATACATATAAAAAATAAAAATAAATTCTATCGATTTTGGCTTTGAAAAAGTCGGGTCGTTACATGGCTCCTATGGAATTGGCATAATTAAAGATTCAGTTGCAAGAGTTACTGGATAAAGGATTCTTACAATTCATCTTGGAGAGCTCCAATATTGTTTGTAAAGACGAAGAATGACAACTTTAGGCTTTGTATTGATTATATACAATTGAATAAAGTGATAGTGACAAACGACTATCCATTGCCAAGAATAGATGACTTGTTTGATAAATTATAAGGAGCTAATGTATTTTCAAAAATAGATTTGAGGTCGGAGCATTGTTAATTGAGGATTAAGGAGCAAGATGTTTTGAAGTCCGCTTTCCAAACTCGTTATGAACATTATGAGTTCCTTGTAATGCCATTTGGGTTGACGAATGCTCTTGGAGTGTTTATGGATTTAATGAATCAATTTTTTTGACATTATTTAGACAAATTTGTTGTAGTGTTCATTAATGACATCCTGGTATACTCCGGCTCACAATTAGAGCATGAGCAATATCTAAAACAAGTGTTACAGGCACTGGAAAAGCACTAATTATTTGCCAAGTTTAGTAAGTGTAAATTTTGGTTAAAAAAAGTGGTCTTTTTAGGACATGTTATATCAAAGGAAGGAATTTAAACTCAAAAGAAGTATAGGTTATACTGGAGTGGGAAAGAGCTGCAAACATGAAAAAAATTCATAGTTTTATTGGGTTTGCAGGGTATTATAGGAGATTAATTGAGAGATTTTCTACAATAGCAACCCTTTTAACTCAGTTGACTAGCAAAGAAGTGAAATGGATCTAGTAAAAAAAATGTGAAAAAAGTTTTCAGGAGCTAAAACAGAGACTTACTACTGCTTCAATATTGACACTTCCATCAAGATCTAAAAGATTGGTGATTTATAGCAATGTCTCGAGGAAGGGTTTAGGGTGTGTTTTGATGCAACATGAGAAGGTGATTGTGTATAAATCAAGGCAATTAAAGCCACATGAGGTGAATTATCCAGTTTATGATATGGAATTGGCTGACATAGTGTTTGCATTACGAGTATGGAGGCACTATTTATATGGATATCGAGTCGAAATTTATACAAATCACAAAAGTCTAAAGTATTTGATGTTTCAGAAAGAATTAAATATGCGACAGAAAAGATGGATAAAACTAATCAAGGATTATGACTATGTTATAGACTATCATTTAGGAAAAGCAAATGTGGTGGCAGATGCCCTTAGCTGAAAAGGAAAAGTTGTAATAGAGGACCGAGTGAATAGAATAAAAGAACCATAACAAAGTTAAAAAGGATTAATGCACAGTTAGAATGGGATCTGGGGAATCTTTGATGGCACAATTGAGGGTACGATCTGTATTACGAGACAAAGTACTAGAAGCTCAACAAATGATGCTGAAATACGCAAGGTGAGAAGTAAAATTAAGTCAATTGAGACTCCATTCCTGATACGTGATGATGACATGATAGTGATGAGAAGAAGAATTTATTTTCTTAAAGATATAACTTTAAAAGAGGAAGTATTAAAAAAAGCTCACGAGTCTTGGTTTGTTGTCCATCCCGAGAGTACTAAGATGTACAAAGACTTAAAAGAATTTTACTGGTGGCTAAGTATGAAGAAGGAAATAGCTGAATTTGTATCTAAATATGGTATTTGTTAGCAGGTAAAGGTTGAGCATTAAAAGCCAGTGGGTCTCTTACAACCATTATTGATACCTCAATGGAAATGAGATGATATTGCTATGGACTTCGTGTTAGGACTTCCTAGAAGAAAGAAAATAAATGATGTTATTTGGGTAATAAATTTTGTCTCCTTTTTATGGGTGTTTCGACCAAGGGACAAAATTAGTGGAGGAGATAGATTAATTTGATTTAATAAATGCTCAATTATGGTTAGTGACATAAAATGGTACTAATGATGTGATTAATGAAGGATGAATTTTGAATAGGAACATGTTTCCTTCAATTTATGCAATTAGCAATATGAGAAATATTAAAGGATAGATGATGCAACCATATTATTTGATAGTTTTACCCACATTTAACTAGTGTTTTGCCTATGTTTTATATATAAAATGCCTTGATATTCTTTATTTTATGTTTTGAAGGCACTTTTGGATGAAAGATGCAAAAAGGAGTAAATTGGAGGTAATTGACAGATTTGACCTTCAATCAATGTTTTCTGCAGAGCGTGAGCTCTAGAGGTCGAAATGAAGTGATTCCAGTGGCATTAAAAAGCTAATATCCATAACTTTCTGGACATCTAAGTCAAGAAAATACAATAAGGAAGAGCATGGAAATCTCAGCCTTCAAAGTCAAATCTCGCAATCTACCAATGTTGACCTTCGACCATTCCGACTTGAATATCTGGAGCTACAGAAGTCCAATTGATGCAAACTTAAGTTTTTTAGATTCCTGACTCAAAGACCTATCCACGCTCCATATTGCAGCAAAAAATGATGTCATATGAGGGAGATATGATTTTCAAAGATGACAACTGAATTCTGCCAGCAAACAGGTTTCATGAAGAAACGAGTCCAAATTACATTATGAAGCATCTAAACCGACATCCAAGTTTTTATTTGAGCAATTTAGCTCCTCTAAGTGAAAGATTCAAGATTTCATGCAAGGCTATTTCTCCTTTTTTAGGAAAATAGTTATTGAAGTACTTAAATGTAAACTGTCTACTTAAGGGAGGACTATTTTGTAAAATAAAGACTAGGGTTTCTTAGGATATAAAAAGAATGAGAGAAGAGAAGGGGGGAGCCAGCCAAGAAGAGAAAAATGCCCCATTCCTCTAAAAAAACATGAAATCATGCATTCCTCCTTCTTTTTGATTAGTTGTTCAACAAACATGCAAGACTAAACTCTTTTTCTTGGTTGCAAGGACAGGAAAACCTTCGGATTTCAAGAAATGTGAGATCTATTTTACCTTTGCTTTTTAATTTATATGATGAATATGTTTGTTCTCCTATGCTTATTTTTCCTATGATTGTTTATTTTAATTGTTAGAGCGGACTCTAAGTTATTATTATAGACAATCTATTGCAAAGTTTGATATCAAAACCGGAGTTGTGGTATATAAACTTGTGAAGCAACTGAGTTTAATAATTGTGGTGGATCTACATTATTAATCTTAGGGAGAACATTTGATCAAATCAAACATAGACCGCGTATAGTTATGTGTTCTTGATTAATCAATTTATCTAGTTCTTAAGGCTGCCATTGAATTAAATTACTAGTGCGGACACTGTGGTTGTTCGATGGTTAATGTTAGTTATATGGCGGATCCGTTAACTAAACAATATTAAGAAGAGATAAATATTCAGAATATAAATTGATGTCTCGTTTCCAAGATCAATTCTGATTTCTATAGGTGGACGTTTACTTATGACCAAGGTTTGTTCTCTTGATAATTTTCTGATTTTATTTAAATTTGCTTGATAGTTTTCTGTTTTCTTTTGTTTTAGCCTAGATAACGTCCAAACCCCCCCAAATTGCATATCACCTAGCATAAAAATCTAACTTGAACCTTCCTCATGGAATCGACCCCTTGCTTGCTCTATACTATCTTGTGTGTTGTGTTTTAAGATAGGGTAATTAATTTATGCGACCGTGACATTGCAATAATAGAAAGATTATCTTATTAAATTTATGTTATTTATGATGAGAGAGTTCTAAGACTATAAGAAGTTGTGAAGATTTGACAATTTGGTAAAGGATTTTAAAATGAAAGTTTGATAAGAGAGCCTTGGGGATTTATGCGATGCTGTTGTTGTAACAGGAGAGGTTGCTGGGACTATACAACAACAAATAACTTTTAGTCGAGCATCGACTTCAGGTAAATGGTTAATATCTTAGAATTATAGATTTACACTTTAAAGAATTTGTAAGTTGAAATAAGTCTTGATACTACTTTCATAATTCAATTAAATTGATATATACTCTTTGATGCTGAAAACTAGTGTCTGATGAATGGAACTAGAGCCCTGTTGAATGGGTAGATGCTGAAACTAGTTCTTGAATAATAGAACTGGTGCCATGTCAAATAGGAAGATATTGGAATTAGATCTTGGTCGATGGAATTCATGTCCCGTTGACTAGACAATTACTGAAATCGGTGCCTAAATAATGAAATTAATACATTGTCTAATGGATAGACTTAGAAATTAATCTCTTAATTAAAGGAGTTAGATTAAATGGACAGCTAGAGAATTAAATTCCAAGGCTATTATAATTTTACTTAAATATTATTAATATGTCTATAAATGATTTAATGATGGATTAATACATGTTATTCTATATGTATGCATTTCAAGATCTCTTTTGAAACGTGCAGATTAGGGAGCTTAATATTATTTCTTTTTGGTGTTATGACTATGTAGGAAATAAAGAATCTACATTTTGTATGTAATTTATCACTTTTGTGTTATGTATGTAAGAAAGAAATCTTTATATTTTGTATGTCTTGTACTTAATTGACCAAACCTTAAAATTTCCGTGTCTAGCACTAGTTTAATGTATTAGGTGATGTTAAGTAATCTAATCTTAAATTTCTTTTTTTTTTAATTTATTTGTTAGTATATTGTATGTGTGTTTTAGATTCGATGAATTGTAATGAACTGAATTAATAACATGTTGTCTTTGAGTATTTTCAATAAATCTTGTTGTGTATATAATTTGTTTGGATATGGATCAAATGTTAGAAATCTTGAATGAAGTAATATAAGTTGTTGTTGATAACTTGGGATGTTCCCAATGTAGGGTAAATTTTGTCGAACTTTTGTAAAATTTTCGGTGGGGATTTTTTTAAAAACAAAATTCTACTTATCCTATAATCATTTAGTGATTATTTGAATTTTGTATTACAAAATGACTAGGATATTACGGTCTTAGTCTTATAATTGTTCTACCAAACTTTAAACTTATGTAGTGGAGACTATAAATCAAGTATAGAATCACTATTTTCTTTTGGACAGAGCCAATGCCTGTAAATTTTAATAATATTCAAACCAGATTCTCTTTCATGCCTATTATTCATAATTTTTGCCAAGAAATTATGTTCTTGGCCATCTATAATAATTCCCAAATTACATGCTGAATATAAAGGTGTGCAATCTTATGGAACAAATTATTTTATAAACAAAGAAAAAAAAAGATAAAGTAGATGTTATACTCTAATGTAGGGAACCCCAAAAAACAATGGCTTGGATTGGACCATATAATTTCTTACATCATGAAAACACACTATAGTACAGTCCTAGAAGAGAGCTGAGAAAAATATAACACTCTATAAAGATCTATTCATCAACATATTCAACAACATTACCTAATCTTTCACTTTTGAGATCATGTACTATGTATCTCATATTAGTTTCTACTACCATCTTGGTCATTCCTGTAGCTCTCCTTAAATGTATTTACTCAATATTTTAGGTACTTACAAAGTCCAACACCACTTCCACAAACAAGGGATTTGAGAGGACGACGACATAATAGAGAGGTGCTCTCTAGTGAAACAAGCTCTATCAAAGCCAATAACTCCACTATTTCACCACAATATTCTTCACCATGTTCTCGATGCTTTTCACAATATCATTCTATGAATTTATAAATGCATTCCATTCATTAGCAAGGCACACCCACATAGGGTAAAGTAAATCAACATCCCATAAAAAGTGACAATACACATCCTCACAATGGTATTTAGGGTTTATCGTAATAGAATTCATCTTTCAGTGTAGTGCAACACTCATGGGATTTCACAATACAACATTCTCATAAAAGAGAATATCACATACATCCATTCATCACATCAAGTTTACAAGATCGTACTTTCGCATCCATATTCCATTACAATTTTCGATACAAGTCTTTCCAAAAGTAACACATAAAACATACTATTACAGAACACCTTTCAAGATATGTGAGCCTGTGGAATGGGCTTTCCTCCACACCTTGATTGTGTGATGTCCCTGTTATAAAAACAACATGGATACAAGAATTGTAAATAATCTAAACATGATAATAAACAACTACAAGAACGTTATCGTTACTTTTTGTTATCAACATAAAATGGGTACATTTCTTCTTTTACTTCTCATATGCATCGTACAATCCTTATTATTTTGTTAAGTGTATTATTCTCACTCATACGCCCCAACCTCTCTATAGGAGTTGTGGGGCCGAAGTTTAAACATCGGTCGGGGTTAACCGATCAACTTATTAATCTATGTTTTATATATAAAATGCCTTGATATTCTTTGTTTTATGTTTTGAGGCATTTTTGGATGAAAGATGCAAAAAGAAGTAAATTGGAGGTAATTGGCAGATTTGACTTTCAGTTGATGTTTAGTGCAGAGCGTGAGCTCTAGAAATCAAAATGAAGTTATTCCAGCGGCATTAAAAATCTAACATCCATACCTTTATGGAAATCTAAGGCAAGAAAATAAAATAAGGAAGAGCATGGAAATCGCAGCCTTCAAAGTTAAATCTCATAATCTGCTAGTGTTGACCTTCGGCCATTCCGACTTGAATATCTGGAGCTACATAAGTCCAATTGATGCAAACTAAATTTTTTTGGATTCCTGACTCAAAGACTTATCCATGCACAACATTTCAGCAAAAAACGATGTCATATGAGGGAGATATGATTTTCAAAGATGAAAACTTAATTCTGCCAGCAAACAGGTTTCGTGAAGAAACGAGTCCAAATTACATTCTAAAGCATCTAAACCGACATCCAAGTTTTTATTTCAACAATTTAGCTCCTCTAAGTCAAAGATTGAAGATTTCATGCAAGGCTATTTCTCCGTTTTTAGGAAAATAGTTATTGAAGTACTTAAATGTAAACTGTCTACTTAAAGGAGGATTATTTTGTAAAATAGAGACTAGAGTTTCCTAGGATATAAAAAGAATGAGAGAAGAGAAGGGGGGAGCTAGCCAAGAAGAGAATAACGCCCCCTTCCTCTAAGAAACCCGAAATCATGCATTCCTCCTTCTTTTTTATTAGTTGTTTAATAAACATGCAAGACTAAACTCTTTTTCTTGGTTGCAAGGACACAGAAACCTTTGGATTTCAAGAACTGTGAAATTTATTTTACCTTTTCTTTTCAGTTTATATGATGAATATGTTTGTTCTCCTATGCTTATTTTTTCTATGATTGTTTATTTTAATTGCTAGAGCGGACTCTAAGTTATTATTGTATACAATATATTGCTAAGTTTGATATCAAAACTGGAGTTGTGGTATATGAACTTGTGAAGCAACTGAGTTTAATAATTGTGGCGAATCTATGTTATTAATCTTAGGGAGAATATTCAATCAAATCAAACATAGACTGTGAATAATTATGTTTTCTTGATTAATCAACTTATCTAGTTCTTAAGGCTGCCATTGAATTAAATTACTAGTGCAGACACTGTGGTTGTTTGATGGTTAGGGTTAGCTATATGGCGGATCCGTTAACTAACTAATGTTAAGTAAAGATAAATATTCATAATATAAATTGATGTCTCGTTTCCATGATCAATTCTGATTTTTGTAGGTGGATGTGTGCTTGCGACCAAGGTTTGTTCTCTTGATAATTTTCTGATTTTATTTAATTTCGCTTGATAGTTTTCTATTTTCTTTTGCTTTAGCCTAGAGAACGTCCAATCCCCCCCCCAAAATTGCATATCATCTAGCATAAAAATCCGACTTGAACCTTCCTCGTGGGATCAGCCCTGTCGCACGTAACCGCGCGACATCGGTTAGCAATTTTTCATTTTTGTTTGTTTGATTGGTTCTTTGGGAGTCGCCACCTAGTATTTAATTAAGGGTTGCTAGGAAACCCAAATATACTGGTCTTGTCAGAGATTCTTTGGGAAGGTATTAGCATCCCTAACGCACCCTACCTGAGGTAAGTTGCTTCGTGGCTTTGATGTGATAAAGAAGTTTTAAAACTTTTATCTTTTTTAATCGGATGTTAGAAATACGACTTACGTATAAGTTCATAATCCTTAATCGTGAGCAAATCAAAATATTAAATTCTTCTTTATTGTTTTTGCAATTTTATCATAAAAAAACATCCATAAAAAAACTACAAACAACACTCACTTTCAGTACATTTTTTTCTTTTTTTTATTATTTTTTACATCCACACTACAAAATACAAATTATAAAAACTCAAAACTAAACAAACATTACATGAATTTACAAAATAACCCAAAACAATTCAGAACAGTGTCAGGCAAACTTCTGGAGCTGCAAGACAGTGGCGGCGCATGAGTTCACGCGCCACCGCTAAAAACTCAGTCGATGGGGAGACCTGCAACGGCCTCATGCCCTCTTCTCTTCCTCGTCGGCGGTGACAACCACCGCTATCTACAAAAAGAAGAAACACAAAAGGCAGTCGATTTTAATTTTTCTTTCTCCTTTCAAGATCTGTTCTCGGGTCTTTCCCTTTTTCAGATCTGTTTTATTTCTGCTTTGTCTCTCTCTTTTTTCTTTTGGTTTTGCCTGCTCTGTTTTAGGTAGCTGCCGGCAACTGGGAAGCTGTTGTGTCTGCCGTGTTTGGGTTGCTGGCGGTGGCCTCGGTGATACTGGAGGATAGTCTGTGAAGGCCGGTGATGGGGTTGTCGGATCGGAAGTGAGAAGAAGCTGAAATGGCCAACGAGAGGGAGACCGTGGCTGAGGCGGAGACGGGAGCAGCTAAAGAATACAGCGGCGGCTGCCGCTGTGTTCAGCCTAAAGATGAAAGGAGTGACGGCCGGTCTCTGTCGAGTGGAGCTGGATATGACAATGGGGAAATGGTTCCTTTTTTTTGTGAGGCAGGTCTGGGTCATTCAAATGGGGAGAGGGTTTGAGAAAAGGTTTGGTCCTGTGAGGGGGAGAATGGAGTGGGGATAGACAGCTGAGAGAGGAGCTGTGAGGGGGAGAAGGGAGGCTTGTGTGTAGAGGGAAGGGTGCGACCGTTGTTTTTGTTTTTTTGGCAGAGGGTAAGTGAGCTGCTTGGGTCAAGGAGAAGAAAAGGTTTTGGATCAGGGGGGCGGTGGCTTGGTGTGAAAGAGATAGACTTAGGGTTTCTTTCTTTTTTTTTACTCTCAAAATTACCCCCTTTCTTTGTGTGAGTTGTGGACCTATATTTATAGGTAAAATGTTCCTTGGTCCTCAAATATAGTCCCTCAACTTCTTCTTTTTTTGTAAATTTTGATTTTTCTTATTTTTTTGTAGTTTTTGAAAATGAGCAATATCAACGTCGACTTAAATGAAGAAAATCAATGATTTTAAAAATGACGCGTAAAAAGTCGAACGCGTTCAAAAGACTTTTGAAAATTTAAATTCTTTTGAGACGACGTTGAAAATGCTAAAAACGATGCAAATATATTAAAACGTATTTTTTTGGATTTTCATTGTTTTTTTGCTTTTTAATTTTTTTAAAATTTTATCAAAAAGATGGGTCAAAAATTGGGTAGCAATAAACCCCTTACTTGTTCTATACTATCTTGTGTGTTCTGTTTTAAGCTAGGGTAATTAATTTGTGCGACCATGACATTGCAACAAATTTGACAGCAAAAACTGACTCGCCGATGACATTGTAATCGGCAGAAATTGCCAGTGCACATAGGCTATTACTGACTTAGAAATTGTTGAAGAAGACTGAGTCGCTGCCAACTCAGAAATCTTCAACGCAACACAGTTTCATTGATGATGCTGAAATCATCAGCGCGTATGGTTTATAATTGACTTAGAAATCGTTGATGAAAACTAAGTCGCTGCTGACTTAGAAATCATCAACGCAATACAGTTTCACAGCTGACGCTGAAATTGTCAGCGCATATAATTTACGGCTGACTAAAAAATCATTGATGAAATCTAAGTCGCTGTTGACTCAGAAATCATCAACGCAACATAGTTTCACAGCTGACGTTGAAATCGTCAGCACATATGGTTTATGACTGACTCAGAAATCGTTGACAAAAATTGAGTCGTTGTTGACTCAGAAATTATCAACGCAACACAATTTAACAACTGATACTGAAATTGTTAATGGGAATGGTTTATGGTTGACTCAGAAATCGTTGACGAAAACTGAGTCGCTACCGACTTAGAAATTGTCAACGCAATATAGTTTCACAGCTGATGCTGAAATCATCAGCTTGCATATTCTTCTTGTAAACACCCAACAAAAAAAAGTAAAGCCAGAAACAACTCCGTTGTCGCTGACAATTTCTGAATCGGCAACGACATAGTTTTTGTTGATGATTTCTGAGTCGTCAACAACTCAATTTTCATTGATGATTTTTGAGCCAACAGGGGTTGTGTGCGCTGATGAATTCATACGTCAACTGTAGAAGCGGTTTTGTTGATGATTTTTGAGTCGGCATGTAAAACCCGACTAATTTTGTCTTTGGCCGACCCATACTAGAAAGAATTGAGGGGTACAAACCAGCCAACTTTGGAGAAACAATGTAAAACCCAATGAAATTTTGAACAAAAGGTCAGCCATGTAACAGCCCGGCTATACGACTTGATCAATGTTAAAAGATCCCAAGATATTCTCTTAATTGAGGGAATTTTTTTTTTATCTACCAAAAATTCAGCAGAGTTTCGTTTGTATTTAGGACATCCCAAGTTATCGACTACTAACAATTTATTCAATCAACCCATCATCACAAGGTCCCATAATTCCGGACTTTATATCAAACATCATAATTCAAAACCTCATACAATCCTCACAATTTATATATATCCTACGAGCAAGTTCAATATGAACATAGCCCACATATCATATCATAAAATTTAAAAGAAAAAGGAATACTAACATGCAAAGAAAACATTACAACATAATAAGTGTTCTTAAACATTTCAAAAGGGTTAATTACAAGATAACTAAAGTACTACATGCTAAACTGAACTTTTATAAATACATCAAGGTTTATACAAAAGCATACTACATAAACGTGTTAATTCCCTTTTGTTTAAGTTAAATATTTACATAAGTTTGACAAAGTAGAGACCTAAACTAATGATCTCCTTGGGTATTTGATGGACCTATTACATAAATAAACATACCATTATATTAATAAAAGAAATATATATTTGTTCATGTAATGTACATGAATGAAGTATTAATTTTCTATCGGATCCATAGGAATTCTAACAGACAACTTATATTTTGCTTGTAAATCTTTTAAACCTAATTAACACTCATTTGCATATTCCTAATTTGAATACTCTTATATAGAATGTTGAATGAGTATTATGATGAGCTTCGACTAATGGTATCCACAATGGATAGCCGGGTAGTGTTTGATGATTACCTTCAGCTAATGGCATCCTAGATGGATGGTCGGGCTGCGTTGATGATTAGCTTTAGCTAATGGCATCCTAGATGGATGACTAGGTTACATCGATGATTAGCTTTGACTAATGGTAGTTTAGATGGATGGCCGGGTTGCATTGATGATTAGTCACGGTTAATGGCATCCTCGAGGGATGGTCGGGTTAAATATGACGTTTAGTTTTGGCTAATGGCATCCTAGATGGATGTCCGAGTTGATTATGATGATTGGCTTTGGCTAATGGTATCCATAAGAGATGACGAGTTTGATTTTGTAATTAGTTTTGGTTAATGACATCCGAGACGAATGACCGAGTTTAAATATTTCAATTAGCTACAACTAAAATTATCCAAGGTGGATGACTGGGTTAAAGTGAAGTAATTAACCCCGACCAATGTTTAAACTTCAGCCCCACAACTCCTATGGAGAGGTTGGGGCGTATGAGTGAGAATAATACACTTAACAAAATAATAAGGATTGTACAATGCATATGAGAAGTAAAAGAAGGAATGTACCCATTCTAAGTTGATAACAAAAAGTAACGATAATGTTCTTGTAGTTGTTTATTATCATGTTTAGATTATTTACAATTCTTGTATCCATGTTGTTTTTATAACAGGGACATCATACAATCAATGTGCGTAGGAAAGCCAGTTCCATAGGTTCACATATGATAAAAGACAAGCCATCTAGATCAGTAGGAAATGCTTTCTCATGTGAACCAAATCATTATTCATGCAAATAAAATAAATGCTTTGAAGACTGGTTCTTTAAAATCCTCATATTAAATCTTGAATCATTTTGACCAACAAAACATCACTTCATATTTTAACCAAAAGCAAAACAACAAGTTTGCATCACTTCTGAAAACCTATCCATAGGAATCACTTGAATTTCTTCAGAACGAGTTTGCTTTAAACCAATGTCAAAATGATTTCTATGTCGAGAATAACTTTGAAATTTCAAAAATTCTGCATGAAAACATTTCCTTGTAAAAACCAACCTTCTTTCACATAGCCTCATCCCCAAAGAAAATTCGAATTGAATACCTGGGGGCATGATCAAGTTGGGGGGGCAATCCAAAAATACATGATAGGGTTGTCTCTATGATTCCCTTTCTAAGAAAACAAAATTTAGGGCAGAGCTGGTGACCTTTAAAATAAAGGTAAAGGTTGGAGGACAAAGAAGTGTGATGATGTAAACACCCTATGTGTGTGTGTGTGTGTATATATATATATATATATAATTGATGACTCCATCATCGCTGTCGATTTCTGAATCGGCAGCGACACAGTTTTTGCTTCTGATTTACTGAATTGGTAGCGACGCAACGCAATTTTCGCTTCCGATTTCTTGAATCGACAGCGACGCAGTTTTTGCTGTCAATTTCTGAATCGGCAGCGACACATTGTTATTAAAAGTTAGGGAAACAAATTGGACTGTCTTAAGGAGCTGGGAGGGAGGGGTAAAACCGATTTTAGACAGACCAAAACACGAACAAGAACACCTCTAACCCAACCCCAAACACCCCACCTCAGTTTATGTGAAGTATAAATGCAAAGAGAGAGAGAGAAGGTGACCCTTCTTTTTCCCAAAGTCTGCCTGCAGCAGCTGTATATCTCTCTTTTCCACCTTCTTCCCAACGAAAATTCAAACCAAAACCAGCAAAGAATACCTCTTGAACATGTGAGAGAGAGTTGAGATCGTGAATGAAGGTTGAGCAGCTGCTTAGGGGGAAGGAAAGGGGGCTAGAACGAGTGGGAAGAAGCTGACATAAAACAAAGAAAAAGAAAAGGAGAATCGAGAGAGGAAGAAGAAGGGGGAAAACGGGAGAAAAAAGAGAGGAGAAATACTACCAAACTATCCAGACCTACTTAGAGTTGAAAGGTATGGGTCATATAGTCTCTTTTTGCCCCCTTGTTCATCAAACCCAGAACTGAAAATGATGAAGGATCCCTAAGAAAAATTGACCTAAACCCCCTAGGCTAATTGTAAAGGAAACGAAAAACAACTAAGAGGACAAGCAACAAAAATGAAATAAGACCAATTTCCAGAGCATCTAACTAAGGATAATGAATAAAATGGAAAGAATAAAACTTGGTAGAGGGCCGACCACAACAATGGGACTGGCTGGAACAAATTGTCAAATGCTTAAATGTTGACAAATGGTTGATTAGCTTTGGCTAATGGCATCCGAATGGATGATCGGGACAAACGATTGATCAGCTTCGGCTAATGGCATCCAAATGGATGATTGGTACAAATGAATGATTAGCTTCGGCTAATGGCATCCGAAGGGATGACCGGGACAAATGAATGATTAGCTTCGGCTAATGGCATTGAAATGGATGACCGGGAAAAATAAATGATTAGCTTCGGCTAATGGCATTCGAATGGATGACCAGGACAAACGGTGGATTAGCTTTGGCTGATGGCATCCAGAGTGGATGGCCGGGGTGAGTGAACGGTTAACCTCGGTAAATGATGCCTTAAGAGGATAACCGGATTTAAGATTATGTCTGATTGCAAGAATTGGTGTATCTATATGTACTATAAGTTGTTTATACCAAGTACATGAAGGAACTACAAATGTCACGCTTCAAACATGAGATAATATTAATGTTTCATTAAACTGCCAGACCGTTATTACCATTATTATTATTAAATAATTGCATTCTTATAAATGTTTTGTAGTGCAGCGGGGACGTCACAACAACGAGGTGCCTAGGAAACCCAATACACAGGAAACCTACTTTTGCAAGGAATCATGTAGTTGCATTCTAAATCACGATGTATTTTATATAAATCAATGTACTGAACGTATAACTATTATTAGATCATTTTTGTTTAAATTCATGATGACTATTAGTAGGATAGGAATGCAAACTCATGTCTATGTATGTATATTTTTAAATGTGAACTTCTAATCATGCAAACATAATATTATGTGTTTATGTAAGATTCACTTTTAAATAAAATGTTGATTGTTGTTGATGTATGGATTGTATCTTGATGATGTGAGGGAACTGGTTCACCGATTACAGACACGATGTGTGTCAAGTACAAAAAAAAATTATCGTTGTTTTGGGCTTGAAAAGCCGGGATGTTACAGATGATATCAAGCCTTTCCCAAAGGTCAGATCACAAGAAGTGACTCGAGTAAGCAAGAGTGAAAAGGCCATTGAAGTTTACTACCAAGACTCCAACTTTTGAGAAAAGGAAGACTCCATGAAGAAAAGGGGATCTATATTTCTTAGGTAAGTATACATGCATATTGATCATAATGCATTACTTTCACCATTGACAGATCAGTGTTTCACCATCACTTCTTGGATAGTGTGTTTTATAACCCTACCTCATTTCGAGTGCGCTTTTGAGCCCTCATCTCATTTCAAGTGTGCCTTTGAGCCCTCATCTCTTGGGCGGTGCGTTTTCTAACCCTACCTCCTTTTGAGTGCGCCTTTGAGCCCTCATCTCTCTCCAAAACACCTCATATTTTTTTTTCCATCTAGGTAGGTCACCCATTATAATGAGACCACTTCACATTTTTTTTTCCATCTGAGTAGGTCACCCATTACAATGAGACCACTTTTCATTTTTTTCCTGGGTAGGTCACCCATTACAATGAGACCACTTCATATTTTTTTTTCCATCTGGTTTGGTCACCCATTACAATGATACTACTTTCAAAACTCATCACATCTTCCACTTGGGTAGGTCACCCATTATAATGAGACAACTTCACATTTTTTTTTTCCATCTGGGTAGGTCACCCATTACAATGAGACCACTTCATTTTTTTTTTCCATTTGGGTAGGTCATCCATTACAATGAGACCACTTTTCATCTTTTTTTCTGGGTAGGTCACCCATTACAATAAGACAACTTTTCATCTTATTTTTTTTTCTGGGTAGGTCACCCATTATAATAAGACAATTTCAAATTTTTTCGAGGTAGGTCACCCATTACAATGAGACCACTTCACTTCTTTTTTTCCATCTAGGTATTTCATCCATTACAATGAGACCATTTTTCATCTTTTTTCTGGGTAGGTGATTAGTACTTAAAAGTGTATTTTTATCAAGATTTTATATCATCATTTTGCACTTGAAGTATCAATAACTCCTTAACTAGAGTATGTTGTATAATAACAAGTCTGATAATATAAGATAGCTTTAATTTATGGTAAATGCTCATTTTAAATGCAGGAATATCTCACAATTCAAATGATTGATTGATGTGATTAACTATTGAAAGTGAAAGGACAAGAAAAGACTAAGCTTAGAAAAGAGATGTTGATTTAATTCAAATTGGAACACTATTTAGTCATTGGATCATATCTGGAGCTGTAGATCTTGTATTTCAGTTTGGTTTATATGGCTAGAAAGCTAAGAAATAGGTCTACAATGTTTGTGAAGAGTGGAAGACCCAAATCTGCCATTTTCAAATTCAAAGCTTGGCCAAAAAAGAGAAGTCAGAATCTGTCTTGCAATCCAGCCCAAACACTACTCAGAAGTTTACCCATAGCTGGCATTCTAGAAGGCAAAATGACGTCAAATTTGGTTGGTGGAAAGATAAGACAATTTCCAACAACTTTCATGAGACCACCTGCTCAAGTTCTGATGTTAGCAATGACATTTCATCCAGACAAGAGCTTGAGGGCTATCCACCACGTCCACAAGAAGCACTACTCGGTCTTTTAACCATATCTCGATCTGTAGTGATTCAAATGCTCTGAAATTTGTTGAGTGGAAAGAGGAGATAATTTCCTACAACTTTCATGCAAACCACTTTGCCAAATTGTGATTTTCATTTCATCTAGCCAAAATGCTTGAGTGTTGTTGTCCACCAAGTCCACTAAATCAATAGTTAGCCACTACATCAATAATCAATTACCAAATGAATAGTTCTGAATTTTAGCCTATAAAAGAAGGCATTTGCCATTATTTAGGCATATTAGTTTTCAAATCAAGATCATTTTCTTGCTCTCTCTTTGTAATGTTCAAATTCTATTTCATGTTTTATTAATCTTTTGTTTATGCTTTTCATTTCCTTTACTACTATTAGTTAACTTATATCATAATTATGTTCTTATCTTGTTTATTTATGTTCTTATCTTGTTTATTTATGTTCTTCTTCTTCATTATGTCTAGCTAAGTTAATTATGTCAAGGTGAAATGGTTTCACTAATGGTGTTAGAATATGTATAATATAAACTCAACATGGACTTCAATGTTTATATCCAAGAAAGTTTGTTATTAATATGTCTTATCTCTTTATCTTACTAATTCTTAATACCTTGCTTGTTAAATGATTAATCTAGATTTGTGTTGTATAACACTTAGTACAATAAATGCTTGATTCTTCATAGTCTTCGGCCGACATCGTTGTTATGAGAGGAACTTGATTTATTGTTAACATCGTTGTTAGCATCATAAATTCCTGACAATATTTAAAATTATGGTGTTACTAAAATAAGATAATTAATATGATCATGTTAAAAATTTATAATGAACTATTAAGGATAAATCATTCGATTGGAACATCCTTTGTGTGTGGTTTCCAGTTGAGTAATAAAAAAAGTTTATACTATACTTATTTCTAATACTATTAGTGGATCCTCTAACCTTGACATCTGTTTTTATTATTGTTTAATCCTCACATTAATCTCACATCTCAAAGATATCTTTAACTCTTTGTTACACACACACACACACACACATATATATATATAGTTGACCTTCCTGTGGATCGACCCCGGTCTTGCCGGGTTATTTATTACTATGACACTCTTGCACTTGGGATAAGACATCAACTCTTTGATCGTGTCAAGTTTTTTGCGTCGTTGCCGGGGAGGTAAATTACTATATAAATTTTATTTTTCTTTTCTTTTCTTTTCACTTTTATCTTATCTAACTTTTGTTTTTATTTTTATTTTTTTTCCTGCACTTGCATGAGAGTTTGGTCATGCACATTAAGTGGTAGACTTTGTAGGGTATCCTTATCATTTTCAGAAAATATAGCCGAAGAAGATAACCAGTCGCTTCATAATGAGAATAATCGTGTATAGAATACTAAGAGACCACATGAATCCAACAAGAACAAGTGCAACATCATGTATAGTTTTCCCTCCTGATGCATCTCACTTTAATTTTAAGCCAGACATTATTCAACTTTTACCTTCTTTTCATGGCTTAGATCTAGAAAATCCATACTTGCATTTGAGAGAATTTGAAGAAGTTTGTAACACTTATAATGACTTAAATTGTAGCATGAACACCATCAGATTAAAGCTTTTTCCTTTTTCATTAAAAGATAAAGCTAAAACATGGCTACAAAATCTTAGGTCAGGATCCATTCATGCTTGGGATGAAATGCAACAATAGTTTTTAAAGAAGTGTTTTCCTTCTCATAGAACAAACTCTTTCAAAAGACAAATCACCACTTTCACTCAAAAATCAGGAGAAACATTTTACCAATGTTGGCATAGGTACCGAGACTTGCTTAATACATGTACTCATCATGGTTTTGAAACATGGACATTGGTTTCACATTTTTATGAAGGGTTAACATCGAAAGATAAGCAAATGGTGGAATTGATGTGCAATGGAACTTTTAAAAATAAAGACCCTGATGAAGCAATGGAGTACCTAAACATGTTAGCTGAAAATGCTTAAAATTAGGACACTACAGGCACTTGTGAGGCACCAG
>Ga0307517_10005980_pt1 | contig 18149 bp, 20 predicted proteins | sample 23_EM_MG_FD_194515 | JGI IMG/M metagenome (GOLD analysis project Ga0307517, IMG submission 194515) | Populus trichocarpa ectomycorrhiza microbial communities from riparian zone in the Pacific Northwest, United States - 23_EM | ecosystem: Host-associated > Plants > Roots > Unclassified | place... | reverse complement strand
AATTTGGCGATAAATCTTCTGGCACCCTCAAAGCCGACGAGTGGCGCACAATGGCCACGGTTTACCTACCAATCGCACTTATTAGCTTGTGGGGCACAGATACTATTCACAGGTCAAGTGCCGATGCCATTTACCTACGTGCAGTGCTCGATCATACCATGGATCTAGTGTGTGCAGTCTCCACTGCCTGTCTGCGTATCATGACGCCTGATCGAATGGATGCCTATCTTCGGTACCCCAAGTCTTGGACTTTGGGACTGAAGGACCTTCACCTGTCCTGTAACCATACAATCAATGGACATATGGCTTTTCACATATATGATTTCCTTCGACTGTTTGGCCCCGTTCGGTCCTGGTGGTGCTTCCCTTTCGAGCGGTTGATTGGCCACCTGCAACGCATTACCCATAACCACATGCATGGTGAACTCGAGGCTATGATGGCAATGTCTTTCTTGAAAGGCGCCCGACTTCGGCAATGGATCAACCGTCTGGATTGTCCTGCAATCCTAAAGGAATGCAAAATTTTGTTTGACAAAACCTTCAGGAACGATGTGGGCAGAGGCGACAAGCCTGCCGATTCAGCCTATATCCCGACACCTGCGATGTTGCCCAGTTTCGTTAAATCCTGCAAGATTGCACTTCGCGCTCGATGTAGCGTAAATCAGACAATGTATAGCCGGTCTTCGACTCATGTCGGTAATAGCTTGGTCATGTTCTATTCCAAAGGCGACAAATCTCAAGAACCTATACCAGGTTCTATTGAACATATTATCTTTGAACCCGATGGAAAAGTCACCTTCACTGTCCGACAGCAATTGCCTGCACTACCTGGATTTGTGGACCCTTATCTGGAGTGGCCGTATTTCCCTGGCCATGTCTATAGCATGTCACTTTCGTCTTGGTTGGAAGGTGTTGACCCTGAGTGGATTACGTCACACTATGCCCGATGGGCTTTCGACAAAAATCACGCAGTACTACTGAATCTCTCACGTGTACATGCATCTTCAAACAATGTGGTACTAACTCTGAACACTCATCTTGTAGGACTAAATTTTCTGTTGTCTGTTAATTAACATTCAGTCGGGCAGTTAGTGGGCGACAGGTGGGCGATGAGTGGGCACGAAATTTAAAAGACATTTTTATTTGAAATCTCGTCATACATTTAAACTATATTTTTGATCTTGTTTAATATTTTAAATATAAAGTTGATTCTAATCTTCAATTCCATTTCAGGTGGCAAATGAGATCGTAATTCCTTTTCAAGGCCTAATAAAAATTAAATTTTGTTTGTCATTTTTGTTTCAACTGAAAATGGTTCTCGGAAGGCCTAATATAGATAATAAATAATTGATTGTAACAAAAGGGTTTCCAGGCCAACTTAAATTTCATATAGAACTGTATTTAATAGGATGTGAAAGTTTACAAATACAAAAATATTTTCTATTGAAATTTATATTTCAAGTAGCGGTGACAAATAGCACTAAGATTTAAATGGCTTTTTTATTCCCAAGGTACCGAAGTGTGTATGTAGATAATTCATGATTTACGATATCTGTGATATTTTTCGCTTCTTGAGGTTTTCCGCAGCATGATCCAATTGTCTATTAATTTCAGCCTGCTTCGAGACATGTTCCTCATCTCCAGCGCGCCGTTTCAACTCTGAATAACATCAGAAAAGTCGCAGATAAAGGTCACATACTGGACAAACCTAAAGATCGTTGTCCAATCCACAACCTGAGATGCGCATTGCCCACACCATCGCCAGCCACCACCGATTTCTTTTTCGGAGAGGCCCCCTTCTTTCCCGGTGGAGCACGGGTGGCAGCTTTAGGTTGCGCTCCGAGGCCAGCAGAGAGCTGCTCGGCCGTGTTCAGCATATCTTCAGCGTACTCCGCCGATGTATGGACATATTGAGCAGCAACCAGGGCAAACACGAGGGCACGAAGGTGGTTGTCCTGTGCGGCACTCGAGAGACTCAGCGCGGTGCGGAATTGAGTTCTGGACCAATTGTCAGTCGATCAGCAACAGTGGAATTTCGGAGCGTACTTTGCCACTAGGAATTCCTTCGACAAACAGGCTGTCAAGACTGCACCTACAGCTTGCAATGTCCCACCTAGGCCTTCACATTCCTTCACTATATTTACGCCCTCCTTCCTCAATACTTCCATCTCCTCGGTCCACTCGGTTTCATCTTCAATCATATTCGCTAGTCCGATACGGAGCCATAGTTCACCTGCCCTGGCAGAGATATTCGCCCAGTAATCTTCACAACCTTCTTCTTCTGTGACAATGTGTCCTCTCTTCGAGGGTGAGTGGACTTTTCTCCGTGACAGGTATGCAGACACCTGATAACATCTCAACGCGCGCTCCGACTGCCCAAGAGAATGTGCGAGATGTGCTTGGTGCAGAGTGATTCGTGCACTGTAAATTGAAAAGAGGCCATGCGATCGTGTATGGGCGATGACATTGAGGATGTCCTGTAAAACGGGCGCGTTCAGAAAGATCGAGACTTGCGAGCCAGATGTCTTACACGTTCAGCAGCCTCATACTCGCTCCTGGTTATTGCAACCTTAAATGATGAAGATATCAGATGATTTGAAGAAGATTTGTGCATAGAACGTACTCCGATGAGTTCGCAAATCATGTCAGCTTTAATTTTATGCATTCGCTGCTGGAATCCTTGTACATCCGATATGGATGCCCACACTGGAACTACAAGCAAGTCAATCACTAGTTTCTTAAGGGGAAATTACAGGACATACAGGACGCTTCCTTTCGTAACTCCTTTTCAACGGTTAGAACACCTTCATGCGCAAACATCTTCCTTTTCGGCTTCCTTCCTACCGCGTCGCGCTTAGCCACGCTTGAGACCAGAAAGCCGAGGGAAAATAGGACGCGTGGATGTATGACCTGCACTTCAAAAGGTGACAAAGGCGAATCCGGAAAATCCACCTTGACTATCCCAGATTCTCCAAAGGCGCTGAGTGCACCCCCATCGAGCATTTCGTGCAGTTTCTTCATCCGACTTTGTGCATTGGCACTGTCTCCAACATAAGTGAAGAAGAGGATACCGATGACAAGTGTGTACACCATCAACACCGTTTGAAAGTTTGTCAATTCTAGACAAGTTGCGATATTCTTCACCGTTGCTGGTGATCCTGCCGTGGGCGGGCTGGAGGAATTTTCACATTCAAGCGTCGAAGAAATATTGAGATCGTCCTCGGTCTTCCTCAGGACTTCAAATAACCTCGTCCAAATTCCACCTTGTAGGAGTTCACGCAACTCGAGAACCATGGTCAACGAGACTATATCGAGGTGATTATTTCGCAAAGCTACTTCCTGTAGACCGCCAATCGCGTTAAATACTTTCAGTGAAGTGTGCGAGGAGTCGCGCAAGTCCGGAAAGCTGGAAAGGCTGTTTATGTATGCCAAGTGTAGGAAATATGTTGAGTGAGATGGGTCAGAGGGAGTGAAATTTTTGGTGAGGAGATCTTTGAGGTTACTTTGAGCAAATTTTGGGTTATGCCGGTAGGAAGCGAGGTTTGCCGAGAGCCATGTTAAACGAGGCTTGTAAGGCCTTAGAGAAGGGTGCTGCAGAAATGTTAGAAATTGGTTGACAAGAAATTTTGGAAAAGATAAATGATTAACGACAGTCGCCCACTTTGATGAAGCCTAGATCGGCTAGGACGCTTGCAAAAAGGACAGTCAACAGACCTTATTGGCAATTAATAGCTGTGCAACGCTTTAATCTATGGACGACATTTAGACGCGAAAGGGGACACTTACAGCTTTCGTGATCGCCTTCTCCAGCTCGCTTTCAATCCCAGGAGTGTCTAAACCGATTCTAAAGCCAGCTTCGGCAAGTTCTGTCCACGCTCTGCATTCCGTCATATAGTCCAATCCGGATAGCGTGAGGCATTTCCGTAAGGCAAACTGAGTCAAGGTGAGCGAACACGGATAGTTTCGGTGGGTAGGTGGATGAGCCAAGAGTGATTGCAATGAAAGAAGGAGAACAGCTGGGGGGAGGGGCTTCAAGACTTCTGTAGGCACCGACGGCTCTATCTTACGCCTTTTATTCGGCCGTGCACTGTCATCCATGCTGGAGCTCATCGTCGACGACATTATGATTGACACGGACACATATGACCGTGACAGGTCGCGTTTGATGTGACAATCGAGTTCGCACTCCGATCACCCAATGTACTGTTACAAAATACTACAAATTAATATTGTTCCTCCAACTTATACTACTGGAGAAACATTCCCTACTCGCATCGTATTCCATGATAACTTGTATTTGTTTTTCTGGCTAAGAAAGTAGAACTTCGAAAAGCATGTAAGTAATCGAAGAAAGAATTGAGAAAGAAATCTTAAATAGAAACAACTAACTTGCCACTAATCTCGCCACCACGTTCCAGCCCAACTCCTCCTATGATACACTGTCTTCAGGCTGTCACAGATTAAACATTTTCTACCCACGTCGCTATGCGTTGATAGTCCGAGTAATCAGATTCAGAAACGAGAGATTTTGGGAATGGGGATAAGTTGGCGATGGGGGTTTTTAACAGCGTTCGAATAAAGGCCAAGCTTGTTCCCCTCCGCCACCGTTCCCATCGGGTCGATGAAAGAAATGCTGGGGACGAGTGATACACTAGGTCCAGTCCTTCCACTGGAAACGACAGGGCCACATCAGAATTTACATTTGCCCAGAAGAGGAAATACGCGCCATAGTTGACTACTCCAATTCTACTACCTGTGGCACAGCTTGCATCCAAATTCCATCCACCTATTTCAAAAGAATCCGGGAACGAAGGATGGGGTTGCATGCAGGTGGGATCCTCCTCGTATAGAACGGGGATATGAGGTTATTGGAAGTCGTCAGGTTGGGCGAGTAACCAGCTTATTGAGAACAGACCCAAAACTGGATCAGAAGATGAGTATGCGGGCATGGGAAGAATGGTCAAAGATAGTGTCATCCACAACAATACGAAACATGATGGTAATTGTATCCAGTAGCACCGATCGCGACGGCAGCTTGAGATGAGTTGCGATCTCAGACCCAGGTCCAAAAGGTCCTGTGAGAAGCGAACGGCGATGGATCTCGCCCAATCTAGGGAGGTTTTTGCCTTCAGCATAATTGTAGCTGACGAGCGTTCGGACGGCGATGCAACGTGCTATGGATTCTGCTTTCACTCCATGCATTAAGAGATACCGAGCGAAGCAGCCAGTATCTGGAAAATTAGTGAAGACCAAGTCGAAAAAGGCCTTCGGGCAGAAATAGGGTGCTAATAGTTGAACTCTTCAGAATTTCGCCCAACGAGAGTTTGCAACATCGATAATGTATTCCTGATAAGTAACAGTTGTTTCCTCAAAATACCAAAGACGATATGATGGCAAGGAATATAATATTGTCGGGTGAGGAGGAAGTTGAAGTATGCAGACGAAGTATAGCGTATCAGAACTACTTCAGCTTTTTCTTCCTATAAAATGATAACACCAATGTTTGAGAAAGAATATCGGGAAACATAATTGTCGAATACTCACGGACGGAGCTGGGATGAGCGCCCGCAAGACCTCTTTCGACAATTCGTGGCGCGGGGAGGGAGACGTGCGTAGCACTTGCGGCAGATTTGCTTGTCGCAGTTGTATTTCGAAGCCAACACCTTCAAAGACGGCTCAATTATTCCACCACGGAGACTAGAAAAGAATGAGAAATGTTTGCGCATGGGTGTATTTCCGTACCGAAGGACGAGATGCAGAGTCGACTCCTTCTGAATATTATAATCATTCAGAGTTCGTCCATCCTCAAGCTGCTTTCCGGCGAAAATAAGACGCTGTTGGTCAGGAGGAATACTGCACGAAATAGTTAGGAAGCAGCATCGGCTGATAGAACTATGCTCACCCTTCTTTGTCCTGAATTTTGGCTTTGACATTGTCAATGGTGTCTGAAGACTCCACCTCAAGGGTGATTGTCTTCCCTGTCAGAGTCTTAACGAAAATCTGCATGTCTACGCCACGTTTCCGTCAGTGTTATCCGCGATAACGATGGTTTATGCGTACCTCTGGTTAGCCAGACCGTGAGAGCCTTTCTTGCGATCTGTATAGTTGTGGCTGACTTAAGGGCAGGCAATCACATGATAAGCATTTGTCAGCCATAATTTCTTAGGCCGTCGTCTCATGATCAAGCGGAGGGTATTTAGCTTCGAAATCAGTTGCTTTAGTAATTTAGAACATAAAAAACGGGGACAAACTCACCAAGTTTTTGGGTGTTGATCATAGCAAGGGGTGCCTTGACGATGCCGCCGACTCATGAACCCAGGGCGGTAGTTGTTGTTGTGATAGTTGATGTAGATGAAACACAAAGTTGGATGAGGTGAACTGTTGGGCTTTGAAGTGGTGAAACGGAGATATATGCTATATAGGGCAACTGGCCTTCCTCTCAACGAATGTTCTGGCTGATTCAATACTCGGGCTGATTCAATACTCGAAAGAGCCTCAAATAAACGGCAGGATGAGGGGACTATTTACCAATGAGCTTGACAATGGCGAGATGAAACCAATCTCGTCAATGAATATAAAATATATGATCTTCTGTCGCTTTGCGCTAGTAACTTTCTGAAATTCGCGTATCCAGGACTACTACACCAGACTGTACTAGTTCAATCTTCGTATTCGTCTCTTGTTCCCTAACAAGAGCAGCATAAACTTCACGACCAAGCGGGGTCTCCCAATCTGGATGTGAGAAATCCATTGTGTCATCATATAAGCCGAGTTCTTCCATGAATAGGCCGATCTCCTGCTCTTCGTAGTCTTCCGTTGGGTCCCTGCCACATACGCTGACGGCAAGACACCGTTGAAAATGTAAACGGAGAAACTGATCAGTCGGGCGATCCTGACCTTCGGCGAAAGTGACATGACTTTTAAACGGTGCAGCATCTAGCATACGTTCTGACTTGTCGAAGACGAAACTACGGTAATTATCCTGAGTTAGAATTAGAAATGCGGCATGATCAAGGTCAATTACATACATCGACATCGACGCGGAGCTTGTTTTCATAAAAGAGGGCGACAACATCCGACAGCCTGATATGGCATTTGTCGCCACCATAAACTGGCTAAGGTCGCATGCATCAGGATTATCATGGTTAAGTTCGCTCGAGCCATGGGTCATTAGATAGCTGCCCCGCTAAGAAAACATAAGAGCAGAATGGATTCAAAAGAGTTAATTGTGCTTACCGTATACCCTAAGAAAGGAGGGAATATCCAAGTGACTTCCAACGTTTCGGAGTCACGGGTAGGTGATGAGACGCCAGTAAAAACACATCCTTTATCTCCTGCCAGAGCTCTTCTTGCGATGGAAGATGGTAAAGCAGCCTACTTCATGTGAGACAGCAGAATGTATCATGCCGAACACTGACATACTTTTTTGGCAAGTGGAACACTATAATTCTCAAAGGTATTCTCAAAGTTGAATACGAAAGTGGTGCTGGAGTGAACATATAATCCATATTCGGCCGCGACCCATCTGTGGTTATTTTGAGCTTACTAGATATACTTTTGTACATGGTGGATCTTACCTTCATTATAAATACCATTGTCTCCAGAAGCAATGTTTTCTTGAGATTCTCGAGCTAGGGCTGAACCGCTTCGTTCAATGACATATGTGAGTACGCCGGCAGGTCGGATGAGGACCGGGAATAGAGCAAATGGTTGTAGTGTGGCACGGGGATGCTCAGCCTGTGCGATAGTACCTATCCAGCGGTGGGCTGAGGAGATGCTGGGAGGTGCATTGTTGTCGACATGCCATCCTAGACTCTCTGTCAGATTTTCTCAATTTGATACCCCAAACACCTACCCATTGAGATTTTGTGCTCATAACTGGACCAAATAAACACATTACGCCGTTGTTGAGAAGGTTTCTTTGACAAAACGTGTGTGTACATGATAAAGTGAGAGTATTACCATGAGATAATTTTCGCACGACCGTACTGTGTCTTACTTCTCGGTGCGTCCTTCAAGAGGGATTATCTTGACACGAGCAGTGTTCGTGTGGAAGAAGAATGATCGTGTTGAAGGCCTAGACTCCGATTTGCGTTCAAGTAAAATCGCTCTATGAGAAATACTGAAACTTTGAAGAAATGCAGATATGAGAACAAAGCGAAGGGAGTCTGGCAATCTTTCACTTACGAGGGAAGAAGGGATGTTTTGGAGCATCCAAAGCAGTTCTGTGGTGTATTTGAGGCATGGGGTTTATGTGTACATGGATGAAAATGTTATAATAAAAAACGAACGGGTTTGGAGGTACTAGAGAGATCTTTTTCAAGAAGAGTCGGATGATTACCCCACCCGCCCTTTGTTGGATATTGAACTTCTTTGAAGGGCAATATGCGTGAGTCGCCGCACAAGTGAAGCGATGCTTACGAGATCGTCCCAACTATAAGAGCGTATCAGACAAATCGCGAGGACAGGAAAAGCAAAACGCCTTACAGACTCAAGTGACGACCGATATTTCAAAACCCAGCAAACGTCCCGCTCTGTTCGATGGAGGCACCTGGTGGAACTACATTGGAGAATTCGATGGTAAACTCTGTTGGCAAATCGCCCTTCTCACCAGCTGAGTGGGGTTGAAAGCTGGTAAGCCCGTATAATTTGTAGTTTCCTTGCTGGGAAGGTGGAAGTCAGCAGGAATTGACATCCGGGTATGCACTAGATTGTACGGATGCAGAGCACACGCGAGGTGAAGGAAGGCAGTGTACATCTTCCATAGGAAAGTAGTGCACCGTGAGGCGCTTCAGCGTTCTGAGTAGGAGCAGACACGGCGGTCGATCGAGTTGACTTGGAGTGGACTTCCTGGAATGAAACATCTCGATTGTTTTTGACCCATACAAAAAAGCATTCAAGTTGAAGTTCAAAAAACTTCGATCGTGGTCGTCCTTATACGCAGTCAGATCTACAGAATCTGCCTGGATCCGTACACGTTCTTGAATACGGAATGGAACGTAGCAACCTTTTAGCCATTGCATGACGGCCCATAGTCGTGTTGAACAAGTGGAATCCTTTACACAATGTATACAGGAAAAGTTCAGCTTCTGATCGATCAAAGATGTGACGCTGACGTGACGTTTTCCTCACTGAGTCACACTGACACTTGTCCGAAAATCCACTCAACAAACACCGTAACGTCTTTATTTGGTGCACTGAATCGCGCAAGGTGGCCTTTGGTTGATCATTTTGACATTAAGTCTCAATTGTTGTCCTCAAACCTTTTTCCAGGCTGGCGCGTTGATAACGACTCACCAGTGACTGTTTCGACAGCATAACCGACGCTGTTTTGAGCAAATCTCGGTCTCAAACTTGGGAGGAAGCCGAGAGGTATATTCTCTTCCCCGTTGGGGTTCGACCTAGTATGTGTTGATGTATTCCGTCCACAAAAATGGCGCTGGCTTGTCCCGAGAATCTAAAGACATCATCGCCCCTGGACTATGGATTGTATACTACAGGCAAGGATACTCTCATTTTTTACCACTCTAAGCCGTGTGACTTTAACACAGGAGACCCAGCACTTTACTTTTTCTTTCATCCAGTTCCGCCATTTTCGAGGATGGAGATTAGCAGGTTTACTCCCTCTTTAATTCAACAAGCTCTGGACAGAGATCGTCAATGCGTTTTTCTGGTGTTGTGGATATTTCCCCTTTTCGTGGGCTATAAGGCAAGTGCACAACATTTCGAACCAGAATCATACTGATTTTTGCTCAGATGATTCATGGTTTGCGGCGAAGTACTACCGAGATCCCGATGCATGTGTTCCCCGTATCACAGTTCGTCGACGTCGATTTCATGCGTGAGTCACTTCTTCTTTGAACTCAAGTCTACAAGATGCAAAATTCATTCATTGACTACGTTTCTTCACAATGGGTCGATTTCCTTCGGGAACCATTCAAGTCTCTGATATCTAACAACTTCTTCAATTCAATGTTTCTGACTCGAATTTGAATAGAATTTCACTCGACACGTGTGTAGAACCCAGTGGCGCAGTGACGCATTCAGTCAGATTCCCGAAACTTCTTGGAATTCTTGCTTTCATCACAGAGATATCCGACCAACGACCGTAAAAGGGACCTCTTTCTGATGCCATTGTGAAAACGACCGGTAACACCCACCAGCACCAGCGGTGGTCGGACCGATTTAGGTTTGATATCTTTTCGAAACCGCATTACCCACGTCGTTCTTACCCTTTCAATTTCCAACGTGCGCTGGCTTGTAGTGCAATCTGCCCATTAGAACAGATGAAATCCCTCCCGGATTCTCATTTGAATTTGACTCCACGTAAAGGTACGATGACTTGGCTTGAGAATCAATTCTTTCAAATCAATTCAAATCTTGCATTGTTTACAATTGAAGAACCTTACATACTGACATGTATCAGCATGTGTCTCCTTATATTTGCACCCTATCTTATCAGGGACCTTCCCCTCGTTATCGTTGTCGCGCTCATGTCAATCTTGCGCCTTCATTAGGAATTTCGACAACGAACAAAAGAGTACATAATTAGCATGGTCGCTCTGTAATCATCCCACACTTAAGAGTACGTGGCTATTATATCCAGAACAAGTTGAAGGGCGTGCGCATATCAACTCCACTCCACAATACTGTGTTCTCCAACCTAAGTTGACATTTCGGTGTGAAATTGTACCGATGTCACCTTCAGCGCACTGCAAATCAACTCTAGCCGATGCCAATTCCTGCAAATAGGGCTATAGGTCACTTGAAATTTGTCAAGGCAACTTGAAACCTTGAAACGAGTAACGGATAAAAATATTATTGGTATGAGTATCTTTGTTTTGTTTCCTTCGAATTCGTCGGAGTCACTTTGATAAGACTTCTTATATGTTCCTGAGAGATGTTCCATAAGATTCCTACGGTTAACATTGTCGAAACTGGCGGCGCAATCGTTTGCTCTACTTCCCAAAGCCAATGGCTTTCTGCTTGAGTCTTGACTAGGACTGCCCACTTGACAACGGTGTATTAAGAGGTCGTTCTTTTCGGAATGCTAATTAACTCCTTCCTTTGAATTTCCCATCAACCTTCACTCTAAACGCTGTTAACTTGTAGCCCAAAGTTGGTTATTAATACTTCAAAACTTCACCCTTAGTCTCAAGGAAACAGGTATTTTAGTTACCGAGTGATAGCAGTTTCCTTTTGCGTAGATGGGTATCTCCTGATCTGAGAGTCGAAAGGGGTTGCGATTGACTTGGCCCAATAAGGCTCGATCCTACGGGTGCATCGGCCGAACTTTACAAATAGCTTGTATCGGTGCTGGGCAGAAAGCTGAATATCCATAGGTCAACATAGTGAGCTGGACTTGGGGATGTCGTAATTTTTTAAAGACAGGTTTCTACCTTGGCGTTGAACCATTTTTCTTTTGATTGTGACGTGACGTTGAAGACGAGTTTGACATTTTGGTTGAATTGGAACAGAACAACAAAAGGAATACGAAGAACAAAGACATGGATGCGCGACTGCTGACGGGTTTTCTACTCAATTTGGTAACAAGAAATGTCGACGGATCGCCCGCGGAAACCTGAATGCCAATCCTTTGATAGCTGCTCTAATCATAAATTCATAGCATTCGTGAATGGATGATTAGAAATGGTTCCATTCCACATTAGGACTTCAAAGCATGGTTTTCATAGCAGGGAGCAGAAACAGGAAGGGCGTCCCGATCTTCCGAAGCTCTCTGATCCGGGTCCCTGGGAATCAAAGGATTGGCAGAATATTTACTACGAGTCTATCTGCCACGTTTGTCCGCGAAGCTCAATACCTTATAAGTCAAGATAAGGGTTAACAGCCTAATCGGTCAAAGTACAGGGTCGCACAGTGGAACAACACTCCTATCGCGTTCAAGGGAATTATTGTAATCTTCACACCAAAGTGTGAGGATTCTGATTCGCATTCGGACGTCCCTTCGATCGTACGCGGTGTGCAACTGTATGCGGACATTCAAGTCGTTATCCTCCTTGAACCCGCAAACTTGTCATGGAGATACTGATAAATTCAGCAAGACGGCCAGACATTTCGAGGTTCGGAGACCTCCATTCATCGACCTTTGAGGGGATTACGACAGGTACTCCTCAATTCAATTAATTGTTGACCTTCAATCAATTGTCGAGGCCTTGGATTGTACACCTGTGAGTGAAGTGGCACAAGCAGGAGCCACAATAATAAAATATAATAGCAATTAGCTGAAGAGAAACTCCAGGAGACTGCCGTTCTTCAGCAGCCCATCATTCCTATCACTACACGCTTTTCCTTTTGCAACTAACCGTATTTAGATATCATGCACTGCTGGTCGTTACAAGGTTTGGGCTGCTCCACAGCTGAATAAAGGGGTGTAAACTGGGTCTATCGATTTCTTCATTTGTAATGTATACAGCATTCGATAAACGAGTGTTCCGTCACTGGCGGGATAATTCTGTGGGTGGGACACTCAGCAGATAAGCGCCGTCGCTCTGCAACACTATCTTTTGATCTTCCCTGCGGCAAATTCTTTGGGTACGGAGGCTCAGATATTAACAATTGGTCAGTGGAACGATTGATTTGAATGTTGACCATTTAGGATGTTTCAAACCGTATGGTCTACGAAAAACTCCAAAGTAGTATTCCAGACCCAGAGACTCTTCACTTCCCCTCCCGCCAAAGACCGGGAGTTCCCTCACGACGGTATAATCCGTCCATTCAGATTGGTACACCGACCCCTTTCGTCGATGGGTTGATGTTCTTTCAGAGGTCAGCGGTTCTTGTCAATGTCATGCGGTCGTCCAAAGTTGCGAGAGACCATTTAAGTTAGAGAAGCAGCATAAATCAATGGGACATGACAGAAGTGATTTTTTCTTGTCTGCCCAGACTCTAGACTCGAAAAAAAAAATCGAACCTGCTCATGAACGCGTCATCGCGAAGCAGACTCCGGCATTCGGCTCCCGTTTTGTTAACGTCGTGGTTTCCCGAATTGGGATCGACCATCACGAGGTTCGACTTTGCTTGGTTTCTATGCATGACATGCTGCGTAGAAGCGTAATAGTAGTGGACTCGGACGTAATGAATGTGTTGAGTATTAAAATAAGAATCTTGCTCACACATGTGATCTCTGAATTAAAAAGGTTGATTACTTGATAAAGTAGCACAATGCCACAATGAATTGCCCGCCCGCACTTTATCGGGCAGTCCTTCTCTGCTGAAAGTTCCTGAAACAACTCGATCGGCGTGACTGCCTCGCGACGCGACTGGACAGACAAGACAGATTATTAAGGGGTAAATTGTATTCAATGAACCACGACTATTGAATTAAAAATGTTAATCAAGTTGGCTTTGACAATCACACGTTCTGAAGCGAACCCGAGGTTGAAGATAAGGAGAAAAAAACAATGCGCGCCTCGGGAAAGTCGCCCCACAAATTGGTCCCATTGAAGCTGGGCGCTTGATCGGTGGAGCTGAGGCGTGGAAGTGAACTTGGGGGGAATTTCATCGTTCCAATAGACTAAGATAACGTATCGTTCGATGATTTGAATTCGCCCGTGTGAAAGAAAGTCGCAATTGTGAGGCCTTGCAGAGAAGAATTGTTGTGTCAGAAATTTTGGTTGTCCAGTTGGGGATATCCAACACGTTTATCGACATTTCGTGAGGTGTGACCCACCGGACAATGGAATAACCGGGAGCAAGATCGACACGATAAGTCATCTCCTTTTCTTGTGATCAATTACAAAGTTTTACTTACGCTCAACAATCCCTCAGCTGACCAGTCCGTAGCAGCCAAGAGTCAACTATGATCTCATTTTTCGTCGCGTGAACCCCAACGTTTTCGAATCAAACGCTCAAGTTGCCTATAAAGGTATGGTGCTCTCCAAATTTTGGCATCATGATTTTTCTTTTCTCATGCAACAATCCGGCGGCCTTTCGTCCGAAAAGTCACCGGATCCCCACTCCATTCCTTGCTCACCATCGGAAGAAAATGATTTTATCAAACAATCCAACGTCCCCATGCGGTTGGTTGGTTTGAAGATATGAGAGCCTAGAGACGGATCCGCAGGGTTTTTGCCTCTTTTTGCGTCTTTTGGAATGGTCTGCATTATTATCTGATCATTGCATTTCAATTTCATCATTCGCAAAATTACCGCGTGGCTTGTATATTTTTCCAAAAGTTACGTCTGAATCGTATGTTCTAACTTGAAAATTCCCGCCTCCTGTGCGACCAAGAGACTTCAAGTCAACTTTAACTGTGCTTGCATAGCCTGGGCTGTGCGAATGTTGGAGCCGTCATAGTTCCGTGCTATTCCAGCCACCGTCGTACGTCGTATCATTGTGCCGGAATCCAACACCAACAGAATCCGTACACTGCTCAAAAGCTTGGCTGTTAAACATTCAGCCAAAAGTGTCCGCATGATTATATAGGAAAATATCACCCAATAAATATGTTCTGGAAATTTAACCTTGAATATTTCCATAATTTGCTTCCCCATACGAATGGTGAGATATTTTATTTCCCCGAACCGTCGGAGGTTTGATGAATGACTCGCGCCATGTGTCGCGTCTTCAGGTGGAGAATCTGAAATTCAGAATTCTAGGGTTGCACCTCGAAATTAGATGGGAATAGTAATACGTAACGGTGACTTCGGTTATTTAGAAAGCACACAGCTGTTGGTGCCTTGATACAATGGACACAATGCTGAGAATATGCAGCAGAAAGAAGAGTGAAATGGGGTTGGGACCGCAAGGGATGGCATCATGTGATGATTCATTGCGCCATCGAATTCAAATTTGATTTGTACCATCCAGCAAACATGTAGGGAGGGACGCCACATCCACATCATACCTGGTGGTCATAGTTGTCTCTGACGTTGTTGTTGTCAATTAAAACAAGGGTTCGTAGGAAGAATCTGATTGGGGTGGTGCCACTGTCCACATGTGTTCGAAGCAGGTCTGCTCATAGTAGTACTCGCTAGTAGTTCGCTATTCCACTGGCCGACGTCGGTAATGCCTAGTTTGTTTTTATTCAACTCAGTATTATGCGATGATTGAGTGGAAGAACATGAGGAGGTCTTATCTGCAGGACCGGACATGCGAGATTCCATCGAGATCCATTCAGATCGGAGAACAAACAAAACAAGTTTGCATAATATCAACACACGACTCGCCCCTCTTATTTCAATTTTCCGTCTCCCTCCTTCCCCCCAATCCCTCCCATGCCGTACTCTGTCCCGGTTCAGGGACGCCCTGGCCATAGGCGTTCCTTCTCGAACATTGTGCCTCCGCCTTCGCTGGCGAGCACATCCACCACTGGCGCATTTGCTTCTCTTGGCGCCTTGCCGACCCGTCGTCGATCTTCACGCCCCACCTTCCAGGTTGGAATTGACGACGAGGAATCTCAGGACGAGTCCCCTGAGGATGCCCGTCCCACGAAACTTACGATTAATACCAACCTCCACGACGATGATGAACATGCCCATTTACCCCCCTTACGACTAAAATCAAAGTTCGTCTCGTCCTTTGACAACCAATCCGCTCCCCCAACGGCAGCAGTACCCTTCCCTCGTTATTCGCCCTTGTCCTCTCCTACAGTTTCAGAGAACCCACCTTCCCCAGGACCTCGCCCATTCAGACCATCCGTTTCCCGCACTTCATCTACCCCAATCTTGCTTGCCAACGGCAAACCACTCAAGTCTTCCCTCAAATCTTCCACTTCGTCTCCCAACATCCCCTTCCCACCTCAGTCTCTGGTTCCCAGCATCATGTTTCCCCAGCTCCACCGACATCTTCCCTCCCACCACCAACGAGCTTGCTCAGCACCCGCAACGCCTAATCTCGATCCTCTATCTCCGAATCCTTCTTCTTCTCCCACTTCAAATCCACACTCTCCTGTAGCTTCTCCTGCCCTGCAAAAAAATGTACATTTCCCTTCTCAAGAAGAAGGTGGGCTCACCACCGTTCGCGTGTACAAACGCTCCGCCAAGCCTGCTTCTTTGCTCCGCAAAGGAGACGAAACGGAGACTGAGACCGAAGGGGAGAGTTCTTCCGCACCTAATGGTTTCGGTCTTCCCTTCGTTTGGGGGAGTAGGTGGAATCAAACGAGTAATGCCCGTGCCCCAGCGTTTCCATTCCCCAAGTTTAACGGCAGTCCTCTCCCTAAGAAGCCCAGCCCATTGGGGGATCGTGACGATTCTGTGAAGGAGGAAACCGGGTTCGAGATCGATATGAAGAACTCATCTCCCGTTCCTACCAGGGGAGCAGAGCGTACGACAGGAAATATTTACTTCGAGACTTTGGGATTTATTTGTGATTCCGGAGGTGAGTTTCCCAGTTCTCTACCGCTGCTGAATCTAATTATCTTCAGATAAACTGGCGAATCCTCTCACACTCACGGGTACCATTCTCGTTCGCAACATTGCCTATCACAAATCCGTCACCATCCGTTACACTCTCGACGACTGGAATACGACCAACGATGTCCTTGCCCGCCATGAAAAGTCACTCACAGCACTGCCTGAACGTTTTCTGCTCGCTTCGTTGCCTCTCATCGAGGCGGACGGTTGCCGTGAAGGAGGAGAGAGGAGAAGAGAGGTCGTGTGTAGACCTTATGGATTTGAGGACATTCCTGTCGAGGGTGGATGCGCGCCAGCCTGGGATCGGTTCCGCTTTGACATCTCCTTGGAGACATACGAAAGCTCTATTCAACAGAGAACGATGTGGTTCGTGGGAAGGTATGCTACCGCTGTGGTCGATGGACAGGGTTTGAAGATACCAGGCGGTGATAAAGAGTGGTGGGACAACAATTCGGGAAACAACTATCGTGTTGCATTTGTGAAGAGAATTGCCGAAGTTCGTGTGGAAGTGGAGGAGAGAGAGAAGAAGCAGGTGGAAGGGGGAGCTGGGTATCGAAGGAATGTTGTTTTCAGCGCGCCTCGTGAGTGTCCACCCTTTTTTTTTGCCCTTCGAACCTCTTCTTACACTTATTATCAGCCGTATTTTCACCATCCAAACCCTTCCCTGCGCCGCCTCAAATTTCCGCTTCACTTTCTTATCCTGTTGGAATGACTGCAGCTCGAAGGGAGCAGACTGCTGCCAGCCATGCAGCATTGACGCAGAGGCTGAAGAAGTTCGGTTTCACAAACTATGCGGCCCCATCGCCAGTATCGTCTTTACCGTATGCACCTAGAGATGACCAAGATGAAGTACCGTCACCGGAAATCAGCACGGCAAATACGAGTACTGATTCCACACCGCTGCAGACGCCCACACAAGATGGTAGCCGTTTTCACTTTGATGGCAAACCTGAACACGATGTGAACGCGAACGTGTTGGTCCATGATGATGATGAACCAGGACGAGATAGCGAAGAGGAAAGGAGGCTGAGCTGGGGTTTAAGTGGCAGCCTGCAGATGCAAGATGGCCATCCTGCGACCATCATCCCCCCATTGCCCTCGTTGACCGTAACGAGTGATAAGGGTGTGAAGTACGATATGGATGACCCAGTCCCAACGCCAGTGGCGGCGGCCCCCTCAACTAACCCAATGGAGATTAGCAAGCACCGAGGACGTGCGACGGACGAGCATGAACCCTCGGCTTTGTCACCTACACCCGCGCATACACTCTCTCCTCCCCCTACCTTATCCAATGGATTAGGTATCGAGATGGGAACCAGCCCTCCGTTCAGTTTGTTGGCCGGCATGGAGCTCCGCAATGGCATGTTTGCATCGAAGGAGAGCTCTGGACCTCACTGGCCGTGGGGTGGTGAAAGCACTCAAGAGAGAAGGGAGACAGCCCCGACGCAACCAAATATAGTCGCACCGACACCTCAGCATGTGACCACGGGCGCGCATATACGCACGTCGCCTCCCATTTCCATATCATCGAATCCGTTGATGCCCCCCCAGCGCAAGAAATCTCAACACCCTGCCAACAAGGTCCCAACGTTTAGCATCGGCCGCACAAGTTCTTCCTCTTCGAGAAGTAGTAGTGGTAGCAGTGGCAGTGATACCGCGAGTGGCGATAAACCATCAGCCAAGAATGGGTCAATCAATGTCCCATCTAGACCCAAACTGGCGTCTCCTCAACCTTGGCCACTCCCACCTCAGAGATGGGTGAAGTCTCCTCCGCCT
>Ga0307517_10005979_pt1 | contig 18152 bp, 16 predicted proteins | sample 23_EM_MG_FD_194515 | JGI IMG/M metagenome (GOLD analysis project Ga0307517, IMG submission 194515) | Populus trichocarpa ectomycorrhiza microbial communities from riparian zone in the Pacific Northwest, United States - 23_EM | ecosystem: Host-associated > Plants > Roots > Unclassified | place... | reverse complement strand
AAATCTCCATTTATTTTTTCTCATATACATTTTCTCCGTTAACATAGGTCTTTAGTACTTTAACATTTGGCAGTTCCGATCCCCTGATTTTCATAATATCTTTATCCAATATCACAAAGTCGGCATATTTGCCCGGCTCTATGCTGCCTTTTTCTTTCTCTTCAAACTGAGCCTTTGCCGCCCATATGGTTATACCCTTTAACGCTTCAATCCGGTTTATCGCATTTTCGGACTGAAATCCGCCCTCAGGATAGCCTTTCAGATCTTTGCGCTCCACTGCCGCATAAAAGGTGTAGATAGGGCTAATGTTTTCTACCGGGAAATCTGTTCCCAATGGCAGCCAGCCATTTTGATCAAGTAATTGCTTGTAGGCATAGCCCGTTTTTAAGCGTTTGCTTCCCAGGCGTGTACCGGCCCAGCGCATATCCGATGTAGCGTGCGTAGGTTGTACGGATGGAATAACGCTGTAATCGCCAAAATAATGCAGGTCATCAGGTGATACAATCTGTGCATGCTCGATACGCCAGCGACGATCATTTTTACCCTTCAGTACATTCGCATAAATTTTTAGGATGACCCGGTTGGCCGAGTCGCCAATGGCATGGGTACACAACTGGAAACCCCTGGCTGCTATTTTTTCTGCAATTTCCTGAAAATGCTGTTGACTGCTCAGTAAAAATCCAGTCCAGTTTTTCCGGTCATCATAAGGTTGTAGTAAGCAGGCCCCCCTTGAGCCTAAAGCACCATCAGCGTAAACTTTAAATCCCCGCACGTCCAAACCGGGAGTTTTATATACCCCCCGTTTAAACAGGTAGTCATAATTTTCCTGCCGATCAGATAAAAGCACATACATACGCATTTTGAGTGCACCCTTGTGTTGTAATTGAGCGATGGTACTTACCATGGTATAGGGTAAACCACAATCAGAAACTGTGGTCAGCCCAACAGCAAAACAGTTTTGCTGGGCGTCTAGAAATGCCGATTGAGTAACCTGGTCAGTTGGATCGGGGATTTTTCGGGTAACAATGCCAACCGCATTATCCACTAAAATACCGGTAAGTTTCCCTTTTATCGTCTCAATTTCCCCCCCGCTGACAGCTTGCCCGGGTTTTATTCCGGCCAGGTTCAGTGCAGCCTGGTTGGCAATAACTGCATGCCCGTCAATACGGGTTAGCAGTACCGGTCTAACAGGGAACAACGCATCAAGTTTTGATTTATCCGGGAACTTTTTTACTTTCCATTTATTCTGGTCCCATCCGCGTCCTATTATCCAGCCATCAGTATTACGTTTTGATGAGGCTAATACCGAATCAACGATCTCATCCCAACTCCTGGTATTATTCAGAACCACTTCCTGGAGGCCCAGCCCATATTTATAAAAATGAGAATGGGCATCAATAAAGCCAGGGTAAACGGGTTTTCCGCCGGCGTCTATTACATGATGCGCTTTGTAGATTTTTTCTAATGAATCGTCTTTGCCCACCGCGATTATTTTTCCGCCCTTAACCACAAATGCATCGGTAGTTGAAAAATTAGCATCTACGGTATACACAACTGCATTTTTTACAAGCAGATCTGCATTGAAATCCTGTTGCTTACAGGCAGCCAGTAACAGCAGCCAGGGTAAAAATCTTCTCATTGGCAAAAAAAGGTTTTACTATATACAAGTATCTTAATATTATGTTGTAGCAGCAAGTCGATTTTGTCATTAGTCATTGGTCATTTGTCATTAGTATGGTTGGCGGTTAAGCCAATGACCAGTGACTAATTAACCATTCTGTCACACAATTATAATAATGAACGACTTAGCTTAACATAACAGATATACAACTATCAAAAGATAAAGTTATGCTCTCAAATATTTAATTTAGCATCGGAAAGGATCCGCTGTTTTTGCGGAGAAGGGAAATTTTATAAATGCCAGATATAATCCAGCTTTTACCTGATTCTGTAGCCAACCAAATTGCTGCAGGAGAAGTAGTGCAAAGGCCCGCGTCGGCTGTAAAAGAGTTGGTTGAGAACGCGATAGATGCCGGGGCAGATAAGATACAACTGATACTGAAAGATGCCGGAAAGGCATTGATACAGGTAATAGATAATGGCTGCGGAATGAGCCTTACGGATGCCCGTATGAGTTTTGAGCGCCATGCTACCTCGAAAATACGCAAAGCCGACGACCTGTTTGCCATCCGCACCATGGGTTTTCGTGGCGAAGCATTAGCATCCATTGCAGCGATTGCCCATGTCGAGCTCAAAACGCGCCGTCATGAGGACGAATTGGGTACCTGCATACAAATAGAAGGGTCGGAAGTGCTAAGCCAGCAGGCTTGTTCAGCTAATACAGGCACATCCATATCCGTTAAGAATTTATTTTATAATACACCTGCCCGCCGTAACTTTTTGAAAAGCGACCCGGTAGAGATGCGGCACATCATAGATGAATTTCAGCGGATTGTTTTGGCCAATCCGAATGTGTTTTTTACGATGCACCATAACGGACAGGAAGTTTATCACCTGCCTGCAACAGCATTGAAGCAGCGTATTGTCCACCTGTTTGGCAATAGCTATAACCAGCGCCTGGTACCGGTTGAAGAAGATACATCGATCATTAAGCTGCACGGCTATGTGGGCAAACCAGAGTTTGCGCGTAAAACAAGGGGCGAACAGTTCTTTTTTGTAAATAACCGCTTTATAAAGGACGCTTACCTGAATCATGCGGTACTGACGGCTTTTGAAGAACTATTGCCGGATGAAAGCTACCCGTTGTATGTGCTGTTTATTGATATCGACCCTGCAAAGATCGATATTAACGTTCATCCAACTAAAACGGAGATCAAATACCAGGACGAGAAATCGATCTATGCCATTATCCGCTCGGCTGTAAAACGTTCGCTCGGAAAATACAATATTACCCCGACATTGGATTTTGACCAGGAGAACAGCATCGGGCATTTGATAACTGAAAAACCAATGGAGCAAATAGTGCAGCCCACTATTTCCTTCAACCCGGATTTCAACCCATTTGCCAAAGAGATACCAAAAGCTGAAAGGGGAACATCCTATTCACAAGGGACAAGCGATTACCAGCGTACACCTATCCCGCAAAATTGGGATACGCTGTACGAGATCAGCAAAAGGGAATCCCCCGGACAGCAGCAGATGCATGAGGAAATTACGATCCCCGTGCAGGAACAGGAAGTAAGTAAATCAAGCGAGCGGCAATTGTTCCAGATACATAACCGTTATATTCTTTCGCAGATCAAGTCGGGGTTTATGCTGATCAGCCAGCAGGCGGCACACGAACGTATCCTGTACGAACGTTTTTTGCAGCAACTGGACAATCATTCCGGCACCAGTCAGCAAAGCCTGTTCCCGCAATCGGTTACTTTAAACAGCAGCGATTTTGAATTGCTGAAGGAGCTTTTGCCTGATATCCGCGCGCTGGGCTTTGACATCCGCGAATTTGGTAAAAACACCGTAGTGGTGGAGGGTATACCTGCCGATTTGAATAACGTGGCTGAACACGCACTGCTGGAACATTTACTGGAAGGGTTTAAAAATAACCTGGCCATTTTAAAGTTAGATAAACGCGATAACCTGGCGCGGTCGCTTGCCCGTAACGGGGCCATCAAAGCCGGTACAAGGTTATCACTGGAAGAAATGAATTTACTGATCGATCAGCTTTTTGCCTGCCAAATGCCTAATATTGCGCTGAACGGCAAACCTGTGATCAGTACTTTTACAATGAATGAATTAGCCGAACGTTTTGAGAAATAAAAAGAATTAAATTTACCTATGAGCGCATACAGGCAATCTCCCTTCGCCAATTTAACACCGGTTGTAAAAAACCTGCTAATTATCAATATCATCTTCTTTATTGCTGCATATGTACTAAGCCATGTATTTGATATGGATAGATGGTTAGCGGTATACTATTTCAATTCGCCTCAATTTAAGCTGTGGCAAATAATTTCCTACATGTTTATGCATGGTAGCATTGCGCATATATTTTTTAATATGCTGGCCTTATTTATGTTCGGGCCTATATTGGAATATAGCGTAGGGCCAAAGCGCTTTTTGAATCTATATTTTATTTGCGGCATTGGTGCTATAATATTACAATGGATTGTGCAGGCCATACAGGTACATGGTATTACCGGAGGGTTTATTATATCTCACCCTGAATTAAAATCTTCGTTTATTGAATATGGAGCCAGTGCTCAACAACTGGTGGAGATTTATTACACGCCCATTGTGGGGGCATCAGGAGCTATTTTTGGTTTGCTGGTGGCTTTTGCCATGCTTTATCCAAATATGGAAATGCTGTTATTTTTTATTCCTGTTCCGATCAAAGCAAAATACCTTATTCCAATATATATATTACTTGAATTGTGGTTGGGAGTAAAACAATACGGAGGCGATAATGTGGCGCATTTTGCGCATCTTGGCGGAGCGCTGTTTGGTTTTATTATGGTAAAATTTTGGCGATTACAGCGGTAGAAACAACTAATTTTAGTTTGGCTGCGTTTTTGTTAATATAAACTAAATTATGAGTACGCTCTGGCAAAATATTCAATATAAAATGCTCAAATCCGGCAACAGGATAAACCTGCTGATCGGTATCAATGTACTTATTTTTCTGATAGTAAATATTGCATCAGTAATTGAGCATCTTGTGTTTCGTAGCGAAATAATCGACTATTACACAAAAGAATATCTTTTATTACCTTCTTTTCTCCCTAAGCTATTAACCCATTTCTGGACACCAATTACCTACATGTTCATGCACGCGGGTATTTTTCATATCCTGTTCAATATGCTGTGGTTGTATTGGTTCGGGCAGATTTTTGAAGAATATTTAGGCAATAAAAGAACTATCGGCTTATATATCTTAGGCGGACTGACAGGCGCGCTGTTCTTTGTAGCGGCTTATAATATATTCCCCCTCTTTTCTACTTTGGTAACAGATAGCACAGTAGTTGGTGCCTCGGCAAGCGTAATGGCGGTTATTGTTGCTACCGCGACCCTGCTTCCTGATTATAGCATAAGTTTAATACTCATAGGCCCTGTTAAGTTAAAATGGATTGCGCTATTTTATGTTGTTATCGATTTCCTGAGTATTGCCGGTCCAAACGCAGGTGGCGAATTTGCACATCTTGGTGGCGCTTTATTTGGCTTTGTTTATATCAAACAGTTGCAACGCGGTCGCGACTGGATAGGCGCCATCACCGGTATTTTCAGATCAAGGTCAAAAATGAAGATTGCTGCCAAGAATTCAGATAAAAATCAGAGCGGCAAGCCGCGTCAGGAAGAAATAGACCGTATATTAGATAAAATTTCGCAAACAGGCTATGAGAGCCTGAACAAGCAGGAAAAAGAGATATTATTCAGGGCCAGTAAGGATAATGAAGTCTAAAAAAGGATTAAATTTTATCGACAAAATATTCCTCTGGATAAACCTGTTCCTTTGTGCTTGTCTTCTCTTAAGTTACCTCGCCCCGGTCATTAATCCCGAAAAGTTTTGGCCCATAGCCTTCTTTGGATTGGCATACCCTTTTTTGCTGTTGGGCAATGTAATTCTTATCGCTTACTGGCTGTTCCGTAAAAATAAATGGGTGTTTTTATCGCTAATCACAATTGCCATAGGATGGAATATTCTGAATAAGAACATTGGTCTGCGTTTTCCATCAGCTTATGGCCGAAAAGACTCAGGTGCAATACGGATGATGACCTACAACGTACACAATTTTAAGCGCTACGGGGCAAAAAACGACATATCCACCAAGCACGAAATATTGGATGTAGTGTCGGAGCAGCAGCCGGACATTATCGGCTTCCAGGAGTTTTACAGCCGAAACCGGGGGCAGTATAACATGCTGGACTCCATTCAAAAAATATTAAGGTGTAAAAATTATTTCTTTGAGGCGGTAGTCGCCAACCGGGACGAGGCTATTGGCATGGCATTGTTTTCAAAACTGCCGATAGTTGCTCACGGATATATACAATTGGCGGATAGAAAAAGTGAAAACCAGTGTATTTATATCGATGTTAAAAAAGGTGAGAAAATCATCCGGGTATATAGTGTGCATTTGCAATCTATCCGTTTCGATCCTGATGACTACCGTTACCTGAATAATATCTCACAACAAGGGAAACCCGAGGTAAGTTCTGCTAAAAGATTAGGCTATAAGCTAAAAATTGCATTCCAGAAAAGGAGTGAGCAGGTGTTTAAAATTAAGCAACATGCAGATTCATGTGCTTATCCATACGTTATATCCGGCGATTTTAATGATACACCAACATCGTTTGCAGTTAACCAGATGAGCAAAGGGTTAAAGAATGCCTTTCGTGAAAAGGGCTCGGGCATGGGGCGTACGTATAACGGCAGTTTCCCGAATTACCAGATCGATTATATAATGGCCGGCAAGCAGTTCGATGTACTGAATTATAATATCATCGAGAAAAAACTATCAGATCATTACCCGGTGTGTAGTGATCTGCTGTTAAGATGATGTAAATTCTTGCAAATAAATGATAAAAAAATTCTGTGCTGTCCGTACAGTTTTACAGGCAGGTGTAAAAAAATCGTAAGTTTGCCCACATGGATCAAAGCCTGTTTATTTACAATACTTTAACCCGTAAAAAAGAGAAATTCGAAGCCATTAACCCGCCTCATGTGGGTATGTATGTTTGCGGCCCTACTGTATATAGTGATGTGCACCTGGGCAACTGCCGCACTTTCATATCGTTCGACCTGGTGTTCAGGTATCTTACCCATTTGGGGTATAAGGTGCGCTATGTGCGTAATGTAACTGATGCAGGGCATTTGGAAGGCGATGCAGGTGATCAGGGTGAAGATAAGATCTCAAAAAAAGCAAAACTGGCACAGCTGGAACCGATGGAAATTGTACAAAAGTACACCGTTGGTTTTCACGACATTATGCAGGTATTTAATGTATTGCCGCCAAGTATCGAGCCAACCGCAACCGGGCATATTATTGAGCAAATAGAATTGGTGCAATTAATCCTGGAACAAGGCTACGCTTATGAGGTTGACGGTACCGTCTATTTTGATGTAGAGAAGTATAACGAAGATCATGATTATGGCATATTAAACAGGCGCAACCTGGAAGATATGATCAATAATACGCGTGACCTGGGCGGACAAGATGAAAAGCGCGGCAAGCTGGATTTCGCCCTCTGGATAAAAGCGAAACCTGAGCACCTGATGAAATGGCCATCGCCCTGGAGTATTGGTTTCCCGGCATGGCATCTTGAATGCTCGGCTATGAGTAATAAATATCTGGGACAGCATTTCGATATTCATGGCGGCGGTATCGACCTGATGCCAACCCATCATACCAACGAGATTGCGCAGAATATGGCTGCCTCTGACAGGATGCCGGCAAACTACTGGGTGCACACCAATATGCTGACCGTTAACGGCCAGAAGATGTCAAAATCATTGGGCAATAGCTTTTTGCCGCAGGAATTATTTTCCGGCAGCCACAACTTATTGAATAAAGGCTACAGCCCTATGACTGTAAAGTTCTTTATGCTTCAGGCGCACTACCGCAGCACGCTTGATTTTAGCAATGAAGCAATGGAGGCATCTGAGAAAGGCTTTAAGCGCCTGATGAACTCATTTACACTGATGGATAGCCTGGTTGCATCAAATGTTACTGAAGTAGATATCGCTCCGTTAATGCAGCGTTGCTTTGACGCCATGAATGATGATTTTAACAGCCCGGTATTGATTGCGGAGTTATTTGAGGCATCACGAATTATCAATTCGGTGTATGATAATAAGTTAAAGATCGACGGCCCTAACCTGGAATTGTTAAAAAAATTGATGAACAGCTTTATCCTGGATGTTTTAGGTTTGAAGAATGAGCAGGCTGCGAACGATGATCTGCCTAAAGTGCTGGATATGATTGTGGAGTTGCGCAATGGTGCCAAGATCAATAAGGACTATGCTACATCTGACAAAATAAGAATAGGTTTGCAGCAGATCGGTTTCCAGTTAAAGGACGGTAAGGATGGCACTACCTGGAGTAAAATTTAGTGTAGTTGATAATCATTATAAATACTAAACTTTTGTACTTTAAACCAATCAAATCCGTTTATTATTTCGATAATAAAAAAACTTTAAGCTATACACGGGGTTAATACCCCAATATTGCAGTTTAACTTTTATTATTAAATTGCCAAAAACCTACTTAAGTAAATGAAACGATTTTTTTTAATAGCCACTCTGTTTATTAGCTCCCCTATAATAACTTTAGCACAAGACAACCCTGTACAGGTAAGTAAGGTAGTAGAAGCCGAACAGGCTTTCAACAAGTTGGTTGAGCGCAAAGGAATAAAGGAAGCTTTTTTAACCGTAGCCGATCCGGAAGGTGTAGTGTTTAAGCCCGATGTTGTCAAAATAACTGATTTTTATAATTCGATAGATAAACAACCCGGTACATTAAGCTGGAAACCGAAATTTGCGCGTATCTCAGCTAATGGCGACCTTGCTTTTACCGCAGGCCCTTACATTTATCAAAACGGAAAAGGGGAAGACGATAAAGTTTACGGCGACTATGTTTCGATATGGCGTGCCGATGTAGACAATAAATTAAAATTGCTGATTGACCTTGGTATTCAGCACCCTGAAAGCGAACAGGAGGAATTGACTGATTTTAAAGATCCTGATCCCGCAAAAAGAGTTGCCCCAAGTAAGGACCCCTTTAATGGCAGAAGCATCATTATAGGTACCGATAAAATATTTAATCATGAGCTAACCGTTTCTGCATTGGCTACTTATAAGGAGTTTCTTAGCCCCGAAGCACGGTTTTACTTCCCTGGTTTTGAGCCAATGACCGGTCGGGAGAAGGTCATGAAGTTTATCGATAATGAAGCGATAAGCCTTACTGCTGAAACTGTCAATGTTGGTCGCTCAACCAGTAATGATCTGGCCTATAGCTATGGCCGTGCCCGGATCAAAAAGGGAGAGATCGTTAGCAATTTCAACTATGTGCGTATCTGGGAGATCGACAAAGAGCACAAGTGGAATGTGATCTTGGAGGTATTTTCTGCAGTGGAGCAGTAGTTGTTAGTCCGCAAGTCGGTAAAGTCAGAAAATCAGTAAGGAAAGCCTAACTTTTCAACCTTACAACGTTTCAACTTTACAACAACTTTTCAATAATATCATCAGCTGATAAGCCTTCCGCTTCGGCGTGGTAGCTGCGTATAATGCGGTGCCTTAATACTGGTTTTGCTACAGCCTGTACGTCTTCAATATCGGGAGAATATTTACCACTAATCACTGCATGGCATTTGGCGCCCAATATCAGGAACTGCGAAGCGCGGGGACCTGCACCCCAGTTAAGTAAACGTTTTATTTCAGGCGATGCGAGTTCGCTGGTTGGGCGGGTTTTTGAAACCAGCTTCACAGCATATTCCAGTACATTATCGGTTACCGGGATATTCCGTACCAGGTGCTGAAAGTAAATGATCTGTTCAGCATTCAATACCTTTTTCACATCCGGAGTAGCTGAACTGGTCGTATTTCTAACGATTAATAGTTCCTGCTGAAAAGTCGGGTAATCCAGCGATACATTAAACATAAAGCGGTCCAGCTGGGCCTCTGGTAGGGGATATGTCCCTTCCTGCTCAATCGGGTTCTGAGTTGCCAGTACAAAAAATGGCTGCGATAGTTTATGTGTGGCTCCGGCAACTGTAACCGCTTTTTCCTGCATGGCCTCAAGTAATGCGGCCTGTGTTTTAGGTGGGGTACGGTTTATTTCGTCGGCCAGGATAATGTTCGAAAAAACAGGTCCGGGTATAAATTTAAAATTTCTGTCTTCTCCTAATATCTCAGAGCCAATGATATCGGATGGCATCAGGTCGGGCGTAAACTGTATGCGGCTAAAGTCCAGGTCGAGTACCTGTGCTACGGTTTGCACCAATAACGTTTTAGCTAATCCGGGCACACCAACCAATAAGCAGTGGCCATTGCTAAAAATGGAGATCAATACCGCTTTTACCACCTCATCTTGTCCGATGATCACTTTGCCTATCTCGGATACAATATGCTTGTAAGTATCCCTCAAAGCATCTGCGGCTTCAACATCTGTGCGGTGCTGCATATTGTGTTAAGGTTTAATTTGTGCTGCAAGTGGTGTATTGGCCCATCCCTTCAAAGCAGGGCAGGATTGATATTCCGGGTCGACCTTGATAAAGGTTTCCTTTCTCCTTTTCTCGAACCACTCGCTTACAGTCCTGTTGATCTTATCTGATAACGCGACTTCTTTTATCTTAGGAAAATCCTGCTTCAGGTTGGCTTTATGCGCATCTGTTACAGATTTCAGATAAAGTAACTTATAGCTCTTTTTGTTAGTCTGATCTGTAAAAAGCTGTGGTTTTGATATTGAACCTACTTTCATGGTATCAACTACTAAAGCGATTTGCGGATCAAGTTTATCAGTTGGAATGTAAGTTGTACGTGTCTCCACATTGTCAGCGTTCAGCATCATACCGCCATTGTATTTAGTGTCTTTATCGTCCGAATAAACTGATGCGGCTGTAGAGAAAACAAATACTTTGCTTTTTTGAAGCAGATCATACACACTATCGGCTTTTAGTTTGGCCCTGTCAATACTGGGCTGGGTAACAGTCGGTGTGATTAATATATGGCGCACGTGTACCTGTTCGCCTCTGCGCTCGATCACCTGTAAAAAATGGAAACCAAAGTCTGTTTCAAATACGGGCGATATCTCGCCAGCTTTCAGTTTAAACGCCCATGCGGCAAACTCCTTTACATAAGTTGTACGATCTGCAAAGCCAAGATCACCACCATCTGGGGCCGAGCCTGTATCCTGGGAGTATAACCGGGCGAGAATGCTAAAATCTTCCCCTTTTTTTACACGGTCCAAAAGCTCCTGTGCCTTTTCTTTATAAGCCTGTTTCTCTTCTTTGGTTAGTTTAGGTGCAATCTGTATCACGCCCACTTCAACCTCTTTGTTATATGTCGGCAAGCTGTCTTTGGCTATCTTGTTAAAATATTTCTCAACTTCGAAAGGTGTTACATTGACCGCCTGGGTTATTTTATTCCGCATTTTGCTTGCGATCATATTCTCCTTGATATCCGGGCGCAATTCATCTTTATACTGTATGGAAGACCGGCCAAGGAATTGTTCCAGTCTTTCCTGGCCACCTGCCCTGGCTATCATGCCGCGCATCCTGCGGTCAAGCTCGTTGTCTACTTCGTCATCTTTTACAGTAACACTGTCTATCACCGCTTGCTGGGCGAGTAATTTTTGGGTCATCTGATTGCGTAATATAATGCATTTGATTGAGCCATCTGGCGGGTTGCCCGAAGCCAGGTAGTTGGCATACTGCAGTTCAATGTCTGATTGCAGAATGATACTGCCGCCTACTACCGCAGCAATTTTATCCAGTGTTTTCTTTGGGCCCGAAGGTACTTCCGGTTTGGTAACTACGGCGGCCACTTTCTTGGTAGTGTCCGCAGGCGTTTGAGCAAAGGCAATAGAAATGGTTAGAATTGTAAGTAAAATGGCTGTCCCGAACTTTCTCATTTATATTTTATATGTCTGCAAAATATGCAAAGGTGCAAATTTATAAGTAATCTGTTTATTAATATTTTGTGCGAATATGCTGATAAACGCTCAAACAATTAGCTATTTTTGGTTAAAAATTGTTAAAAGTGAAAGTTGAAGATACCCGGGCGCTGCGTTTTATACTCGAAGATGATATTTACCTGCTGAATGAAGATAAACTTAATTACAACAATCCGCCTGTCAGCAGTACCCAAACTCCTCAGCCTGAAATAGAAACGCCTGAGATAAATTTTAATTATCTGGGTGCCAATAAAAAGAACTTTCTTATACTGACCAATTATCCTGCGCACGATTTTATTGCGGATGATCATCTTACTGCGCTTGAAAGCGTTCTGGTCCGTAAGTCACATACCCGCGAAGATGTGGCTATACTAAACATGGCAAAAAATGCCTCGGAATATGCAGTATTGATCGATTATTTTAAACCCCAAACGCTGCTGATCCTCGGGCAGGAATCTGTACCTCCAGGCATCAATCAACCTAAATTCAACCAGGTAGAAAAACGTGACGCACTGACCATATTATGCACCTACAGTTTTGATGATATGATGACGAATACTGAAAACAAAAAAGCCTTCTGGGAGCAGGTGAAAACATTATAATTTATGCCCTTAAAATTAGTTTTTGCTACCAACAATCGTCACAAGCTGGAAGAAGTAGCCTATAAAGTAAACAATAAGTTTGAGCTGTTGACACTGGAAGACATTGGCTGCATAGAAGACATTGAAGAAACCGGCTCAACCTTTGAAGAAAATGCTGCCATAAAAAGCAGGTATGTATTTGATAAATACCATTTGAATTGTTTTGGCGATGATAGCGGACTGATGGTTGATGCTTTAAATGGAGAGCCCGGTGTTTATTCTGCCCGTTATGCAGGCGAGCATGGTAATCATCCTGCCAACATCAGAAAAGTATTGGAAAAACTCAATGGGACAGAAAACCGCAAGGCACGTTTCATCACAGTGATCTCACTTATCTGGGAAGGCGACGAGCATTTTTTTGAAGGTATAGTAGAAGGAACAATCCGTGATCAACCTACAGGCAATGGCGGCTTCGGCTATGACCCGGTCTTCCAGCCGGATGGTTATGATGTCACATTTGCCGAGATGAGCATGGAAGAAAAAAATAAGATCAGTCACCGCGCCAGGGCTATGGAAAAACTGATAGAGTTTTTGAATAAGGTACAATGAATATTCTTGTGATGTAATAAAGGTTACGGTTGGTGTTTTCGCTTAAGCCTGCCCGTCATAGTCACGCCAGTGGGGAGTACTTAAAAATTCAGGAAAATGAACTACATAGTAAAATTAGAAACATTAATAAAAAATCTTGAGAAGTCCCAACGGGTTAATTCTTGTGATAGTAATGATGAAAAGGAGTCAGTTAGGCTTGCACATGCAATTATAGACATGTCAGAATCTTTCAAAGTAATATTGGAAACTCTCGAACGTAAACTTAGTTCGAGTAATGTGACCGAAGAAGAAGTCGAAGATGCACTTTTTGATATTGGCGAAGAATTACGCCATATTATATACCATATTAAAGACCCTAAATTTTATGAATACTTAACACCTTTAATTTAGAGTAGTACATAGAGCCAGCCCGGCTAAGAGTGCTGCTTGGCCGGGATAACGAAAAGTTTGTTAGAAAGACAAAGCCTCACCGTGTGCTGGACTTTGTCCTTCTAATCAGATGTAATGTACGTGATTGCGATACTAAAATTTCAATGAACGGGTTAATTATTTTCACAAATAATCAGGTCCAATCTGTGCAGAAATACGAGGGACTCAGATATAAAGCGCCGGCATATACAAAGTTTAGTTCTGCTCGTCATACTCATATCTTTGTAAAACAGGACTAATGGCAGCACTTGAACGTCATACGAGACACCATATACAGGATGTTGAGCGCGAGGTTAACAAGTTTTCTGTCAAGGCCAGCATGTTGGACAAGCTTTTGAAGAAAAATACAGCAAAATAAACACAATAATTTGTATCAATAAAAATGTTAATTCGGTTTTAAAAAAGGAAAACGGAATTTTCCTGAATAGACGATTAAAGAATATTATCAATATAAAAATCAGGAGAATTAGTATTTGAAACAGTCTCAAGGACAATAAGTACCATTCCAAATGGTGATCGGTTTTTACAAAAAGATAGTTAATTATACAGCCTACATCAAAAAAAATTGCCACCCCGAAGACAATCCTTCCGTCCCAGCAGGGTCTCCTGAAAGGGACCCTGCGTTGTATGCACTACCTTTTAATCAAACCCAGCACTCCCTAAAATCCGTTATTTCGACTAATGGATGAGGTATACCAAGTTCATAAAACGCTGCGCTGCTATGTGGATAGTCTGTGAATTCGTCACACAGGCTCCATTTACCGCTAACCGGATTATGATGAATATAATCGAGTTTCTGATAAAGGAATTTGAATGTATAAATTGGCTTGGCATCAAACGAAGCCTCAAAAACCTTGTGTAATTGTCCTTTTGCCCTTTCCTTATCTGTAACGGCAGATGCCAAACGGCACAGCAACTCGGAATTACCGGACTCCTCCAATTTTTTAATGATGTCATAGGCCATAAACCTTTTCCCGTTCCCGATGACTTTGTTCAGATTGATATTGTCTTTCTCCAGATGAAATAGAAAATGGACATGATTAGGCATAATAACAAATGCCATCGTTTTGATGCTATATTTTTCGCTTATCAGCTTGAGCCATTTATAAACCAGGTGATAGGTATCTGTTATTTGAAAAAGAGGAATCCAGTTGTGATTGGTAAAAGTGATAAACCATGTGTTATCTGTAATCTGGTGTTGGGTTCGGGTAGCCATTCCGTAAATATAAATGGTTTAGGGTTCTTTAACGCAGGGTCCCCGTTGGGAGACCCTGCTGGGACGGGATTATAAAGGAATAGGAGAGATTAACTGAACTGCCTGCTGTTTGATAGAGTTAGCTACAACCGTGAAATTCCCCGCTGGTGCATGCGTGCCGCGTGTTCAGCAAGCGATACTAAAATTTCAAAGAACGGAGTAATTATTTTCACAAATAATCTGGCATATACAAAGTTACGCGACCTGCTTTAATATTGTGGTGACAGTGTTTTGTCAGTAGGTGTTAAAAGTTAAACTGCTTATAACCAGGATTTAATACAATGTTCATGGGTGTTCATGCGTTGAACGTGAACACCGGTAGCAATAGTAACCCATCTAAAAAGAGAAACAGCTACTGCTGCTTATTAGGTTTAACAGTAGATGTGCTATCCTTCTTTAATTTAATATCAGGCGGTTTATTAGCAGGTGCTTTAAGTGTAGTGTCCTTTATAGATTTTACCGCGCTGGTATCTTTGCTTATCTTGATATTGGGTAATGTATTAGCAGGCACCTTCAGCGTTGTATCCTTCGCAGATCTAACCGCACTGGTATCCTTTCCTGTTTTAATATCAGGTGATTTATTAACAGGTACTTTAAACGTAGTGTCCTTAGTAGATTTAACCCCACTGGTATCCTTTACTGCTTTCAACGGCGGTTTGCCTGTTGCAGAGGACTTAGCCGGCACTTTCTTTTTGAATGCGAGGATTGATTCTTTCGATATCGGTCGTTCCTTAGGCTTCCATAAAAAGCCCTTTAATATTTTATCGTCTTCTGTAAACTTATCCAGCGGACCGTAACGATGCTCAGGTTTAGCCAGGAAGGTGACACTGGTTAGCTTGCTGTCCTTAAAGTTGATCTTGATACGACTGCTTAGCGACCGCTGCATACCGCTTACCTTATCGCTGTCGCGCGAGAAATAAATGGTCTCCGCATTACCATCAATAAATAGTCGGTCCAATTTGGAATTATTGAAAAATCCGCGCATCTTTTTCCCGGCCGACTGGTTAAAGTGGGTCGAATCACCCTTCTCGAGATTGACGACAAATGCATTGGGGAACAGCTCAATATTATCGAACTTCTTATTTTTCATTTGCAGGTTGATCGTATCACCGGACAATTGGGAGCCTTGTGTCCAGATAATCGGTTTTACATACAAGCGTATCACGGAGTCGCTGGTGCTATAAAAAGCCGAATCGGATTTGCCCTGCAGGTCAGACTTGAACAATTTTACATTATGGAAAGCGCTCAGCACCCTTATCCGCGCCGTGTCGCTTAATAAGATCTTTCGTTGCACATATACCGAATCGGACGCTTTTTTAACTTTCTCCAGGCTGTCTTTTTTGGCCAGTTTCAGGCTGTCCTGCTTGGTTAACTTTTTATCCGGGATTGCCAGTTTATTATTTGGCATGGCACCTTTTCTAAGGTCCCCTGGTGTAACCGGTGCTGGTGGAGGTGCTCCGGGTTTATCTGTCTTTGCTATTTTATCCTTTTTACCTCCCTTTTTTGTCTTTCCGGGTTTTTCTGTAAAATCCACTTTGGTGGTATCCTTTACCGGGGGAGCATTAGGGTTGATCCTGCCAAACAAATCGCGGTGCAGGTAAGTGGTATCGTGTATCCATTTGGGGGCCGATAGCTCAATGTACTTTACCGGCTTCGTATAAACAATAGATGGTGCCTTTTTGGTAGTGTCTATGATATGGGATAGCCGGATCTTTTCCTGCAGGTCTTTAAAGTCCCTGTAGGTCATCATTTTTGTTTCCAGCGTATCAGAGGTAATATAAACAGAATCATGTTTGATCCGGGCCGTATCCTTTTTTAACAAAATACTGTCAGGCGGCTTGTTTTTCAAGTCCGGCTTATTCCCTTTTTTGTTAGCGGTGGTATCCTGTTTCCCTTTTGGTAATTCCTTTAACGGGATGGTATTAGCAGGCGGGTTAGCTTTATTATCAGGTTTGGTTTCTTTTACTGGCTTGCCAAGGGCGGGGGCAGGTATGGCTTTTACTGCCGGCGGTACCTTTGCCTTAACAGTGTCAACGACGTTTTTCTTCCCATTAATTGGGTTGACGACTGACTTGGGTGGTACAGAATCCTTCTTCGATGTATCCTTCTCCTCGGTGACGATAATGCCGTAAGCATTCTCTGTAACCACTGTCCGCTCATCCGATTTAAAGTAGGTGCCCAGGTCGCCCCTTAGCGTCATCTTCTGCTCGTTATCATTAAAGGTGATATGCTTTACTACCCGGCCATAGCCCTTTTTACGATCGTAAAACATGCTGTCGCCTTTTAAAGTTTTGGAACCCTGGCTATACAAATTTTTCTTCCCGAAAAACGCCTGTTCGGTAACCGTATTATAGTACCCGTTTTCGGTGTAGAGTGTATCATTGTCTTTTGGCTTTTCTTTTTCTTTATCGCTATCCTTCTTTTTGCCGTAAATGTGAGTAGGGCCATAAAAGTATGCGATCTTGGAGCCGGTATTATAGCGGAGCGTATCTGTTTTGGTGATCGCATCCGGGCTCAACAATACCACATCATATCTGAAATATGAATCACGTGAATTGGCAAAGTAATAGCCGTTCTTGCTGGTCAGGGTATTATCTTTATTCACCAGCTTTCCGCCACCGGTGTAGGTCCCAAATTTAGTTGCAGTATTATAAGTGAGGTAATTGGTGGTCAAAGTAGCGTCCTTATCTACCATGCGTACGTTATCAGTAAGGATGGCTATTTTGGTATTGCCATTATAGTTCAGCTTATCCGAATAAATATTCAGTGTATCTCCCTGGCTGATCACCACGTGCCCAAAGGCATCAAAAGTGTTTTGTGCCTGGTGAAAATATGCGCTGTCTGAAGTTAGTGTAGAATAATCCTGCTGAAAAGTGCCCTCATAAACCTTCAGCATATCCACGCCGTTGACTTTAACGCCCTGTATGCTTTTGGACTTTATAAGGTGAATGACCGACTTTTTCTGGGCCATCACAACGCTTACTACAGTCAATAATAATATGGTGAACAAGTATTTCCTCACGGGCGCAAAATTAGTTTTTTGGTTGGGGTTATTAAATTAATAATTTTGGTGATGCTGCCGGTTAAAAATTTCATTAATTTTATTGAAAAAAATAGTCTGTTTGATCGCGACAGCAACATATTGGCGGCTGTAAGCGGTGGTATGGATTCGGTTGTTATGGTTCATCTTTTAAAAGCTGCCGGCTTTAATTTCGGCATCGCCCATTGTAATTTTCAGCTGAGGGGCGATGAAGCTGCGGCCGACCAGCAATTTGTAAAAGAACTTGCGGCTAAATCTGGTGTCAAATTTTACACTGTTAATTTTGATACTCAAAAATATGCCGCTGAAAAAAAGGTCTCCATACAAATGGCAGCCCGCGAATTACGGTATCAATGGTTTGCACAGGTATCGCAGCAGTCAGGATATGACGTGGTCGCGCTTGCACATCATCAAAATGACGCCATTGAAACTATATTGCTAAACCTTACACGAGGGACAGGCATTGCCGGCCTGCACGGGATATTACCTAAAAACGGGTCTATAGTTCGTCCTTTAATGTTCCTAAAACGTGATGAAATTCAGGATATTGTAGTAGCAAGCACTTTGGCGTACGTGGAGGATAGTTCAAATAGTTCAACAAAATATGCCCGCAA